>OMGS01000050.1_pt1 | contig 109771 bp, 125 predicted proteins | sample 1646081 | NCBI WGS metagenome assembly OMGS01 (sample SAMN05578591, study PRJEB25193) | human gut metagenome | biome: Human Microbiome; feature: human-associated habitat; material: feces | host: Homo sapiens | place: USA:Birmingham | reverse complement strand
GGTCTGGCCTCCTTCAGGGGGCGGACGAGTAACAGGCCCTTATAGGGCCAAATCAAACCGCCCCTTGAAGGGGCGGTGCTGATTGGCAGAAACGATATTCAACGCCCCGGCGGTTCGAGGCGTCGGTCGGGCAATCAGCGGACGTGTTTTCAGGCCTGTTAAATCTATGTGCTCCGGCGGCTGATGCCGTACTTGCGCAGCTTTTCGTACAACGTGGCGCGCGCGATATGCAGGGTGCGCGCCGTGCGCGAGACATTGCCGCCCTGTTCGGCCAGCACCTTGCGGATGACCACGGCCTCGGTGTCGGCCATGATGTCGGAAAGGTCCCCGGCGGCGGCCACGGCGCGCAGGGGCAGATCCGCGCTGGGCAGGGTGTCCGGCGGGAAGTCGTCCACCTGGATCACGTCGCCGTGGCGCATGGTGGCCGCGTGCACCACGGCATTGTGCAACTGCCGCACGTTGCCGGGCCAGGAAAAGGCCAGCATGGCCGCCTCGGCTTCCGGGGCAAAGGCCAGATGCTCCAGGCCCATGCGCGAAAGCACATAGCGGGCGATGGGCAGGATGTCGTCCGCGCGTTCGCAGAGCGGCGGAATTTCCAGCACAAAGGTGTTGATGCGGTAGTAGAGATCCTCGCGGAAGGAACCCGCGCTGAGCATGGCCGAAATGTTCCGGTTGGTGGCCGCCACCAGGCGGAAATCCACGTTGCGGGCATTGACCGAGCCCACCCGGCAGACGCTGCGGCTTTCCAGCACGCGCAGCAGCTTGGCCTGGATCTCGGGCGGCATTTCCCCGATTTCGTCCAGAAAAAGGGTGCCCTTGTCGGCCAGTTCGATCTGGCCGATCTTGCCGTCCTGGTGCGCGCCGGAAAACGCGCCGCGCGCATAGCCGAACAGCTCGGATTCAAAAAGATCCTTGGGGATGGCCGCGCAGTTGATGCTGACCAGCGGGCCTTCGGCGCGCGGGCTTTCGGCGTGCAGGGCATGGGCAAAGAGTTCCTTGCCCGCGCCGGTGGCGCCCAGAATCAGCACCGGCGCGTCCAGTTGGGCGTAGCTGCGCACCTGCTGCTTGAGGCGGCGCATGGGCGCGCTTTCGCCCAGGATGCTGCGCAGGCTGTACTGCGGGGCCAGGCTGGCCTTGATCCGCCGCTTGTACTGATTGAGGGTGTGGCCCAGATGGTCGATTTTGGAGGAAAGTTTTTTCAGCTCTTCGGGATCGTTGAAAATAGCCTGGGAAACCATGCCCGCCAGCCGCCCCTGGCCGTCGCGCACCGGGATGCGGTTGACCACCACGGGCAGGGCGTTGCCCGGCCCGAGCTGGCAGAGTTCGCCCATTTCGGCCCGGCCGTCGCGCAGCACCACGCGCGCGCGCGAGTGAGGGATGATCTCCGTGATGTCGCATCCCAGCAGGTCTTCGGGCCGCTGGCCCAGCAGATCGGCATAGGCCTTGTTCACAAAACGGATGATGTAGTCCATGTCGCAGAACAGCACGCCCATGGGCAGGCTGTCCAGAATGAGGAAGGTCATCTCGCTGTTTTTTGTGAAGGGGGACATGGAAAACTCCTCGGTCGCGCCGCGCATCGCGCGGCAACCCTATTCCTTATACAGGCGGGAGGGGGTTGAGGCAAGTTCCGCGCCCGCCGGGACGCGCGGCAGCTTTTCGTTGAATCATGCCCGACCCTGGTGTATAGTCCCCTATACTACTATGCGCCTGCAGTCCGCATCCGGTGGTCTTTTCAGCCGGGTACGCACCCTGGACCGGAGACATGAACACGGATTCCATCAGTACGCCGCTGTCCGGCACGGAAAGAAAAATCCTGCTGAGCGTCCCCCTGGCAATTCTGGCCACGGCGATCTCCATTTTCGGGATTTTTTATTACCAGGTGACCAAGGGCGTCAGCAACACGGTGCTGGAGCGTTCGGGCGCCATCTTTTCCTATTTGACCGACCGCATTCCGCCGCAAAGCCTGGTGGAGCTCAACAGTGCCGCCGACGAAGGCGGCCCCCTGTATGACGAGGTTCAGGATCTGCTCACGAGCGTGCGCCAGTTGACGGCGGTGCGCTATCTCTATACGGCCCGGCTCAATGATCAGGGCAAGGCCGTCTATGTGGTGGACGGCCTGGACCCGGCCGCCGAAGACTTCCGCCACATCGGGGATCTCATCGAGCCCGAGGTGCTGCCCCTGCTGACGCGCTGCCTCCAGGGCAATCCCGCGCATGCGGACAAGGTGATCAGCACGGACTGGGGCGACGTGCTGCCCGCCTGCGAGCCCATCCGCCGGGACGGCCGCACTGTGGGGGCCATTGTCATGGAGTTCGACGCGGGGCTTATTTCCGGGAGCATCCGCAAGGCGCTGTCCATCAGCCTGATCGGCTCCTGCTCTCTGGTGGTCCTGTTCATCTTTGTCACCACTTGGCTGCTGCGCCGCCTTTCCGTGCCCCTGTACCGCAAACTGGCCTATACCGACCTGCTCACCGGCATCAACAACCGCAATGCCTTTGAGCTGGATACCAAGCGTCTCTGTAGTCGCAATGAGCAGCAGGGACTGAGCGTGCTGGCCTGCGACCTGAACATGCTCAAAAAGGTCAATGACCAGCGCGGCCACGCCGCCGGGGACCAGTACATCATCAGCCTGGCGCGCCTGCTGGTGGAGCGCTTCAAGGACCGGGGCCAAACCTACCGGACCGGCGGCGACGAGTTCGCCACCCTGCTGCGGAATGTGGATGTGGCCGCCCTGCGGGCCGAAATGGACGAACTGCACGCGCGGGCCCTGCGCATCAGCGTGGCGGGCTTTCCGCTCTTTTTCGCTTACGGCATCGCCAGCTTTGACCCGGAGCGCGATGCGGACATCCACGCCACCCTGACCCGCGCGGATGCCGAGATGTATGCCCACAAGCGCGCGTTAAAACGGGAGCACGAAAAGGAAGGGGCCGGAGAGTCGGACAGGAAAACAACCTGAACGGCCGCGCGGTTCTTTTTCATGTCCGCAGCCAGCCCGGCATTCAAGATGTTTTGCGGTAATTACATTCGGAGAGCGTTGATACGGACAGTGAAGCACGGCGGGCATGCGCGTGCATCAGTTATTCGTCTTCGTGAGAATCACGCTCAGCTTTTTTGAGTGGTCTTTTTCTTCGGTCGTCCCGCCTTCTTGGGCTGGATATCTTCCTCATCCGGCTTTGCCCAATCCTCCGGCAAAAGCGCATCCACGTTCCGCACCAATTCTCCGGCGTCCATACGCATCGCCCGCGCGAGCATCAGCACCGTCGATAATCGTGGTTCGCGTTTATTATTCTCAAGCATGCTGAGATAGCGCGGATTGCGCTTTACCATTTTGGCGAGGCGGTATTGAGTAAGGCCGCGCTCTTTTCTGGCATGGCGCAGCACTTCGCCAAAAGGGCAGAGGATTTTTTCTTCCATCCTTTACAAATAAAGGAATACGCCGATTATAATATAGCCAATCAGTTGATAGTATATATTTTGTATGGTAGGGAAGGTCAGCGAGGACAATGCCATGTTCCCAGCCTTACAGCGCTTTTTTGAAGCGGCAGGATGCCGGACTCAGACCGACTTAGCCAAGTTTTTGGACATCAGCCAATCCTCCATATCAGACGCGAAAAGGAGGGAAGTCATCCCTGCGGAATGGCTGCTTAAACTTTTGCGGAACAGGGGGGTCAATCCCGACTGGATTCTGACAGGGGAGGGCGTGCACTATCTGCGGTCGGCGGAACCGGGAGAATCCGCTTTTCCGGCTGAGCGCGTGATCGAAATCCGCCCGCCGGAACAGTGCTCGGCGCAGGAACTGATCAACGAGTTGGTGCGTCGGGCGTTGGGGGAACGGATGGGATGCGAAACATCGTGATGTGTTACTGAATCATCTGCTCGTTATTCCAGCCGGTTTTTATCGTTCAGGTATGTCTGCCGTTGCATGGCCTCCAGCAACAACTTGTCCGCGTCGATGCCGAATGCCACCGCTATTGCAACAAAAACCATGACAGAAGGATTTCCTTGGCGCATTTCAATAACCCTTACATGCGATATGGAAATGCCGGTTTTGGCGGCCAGAATTTTACGCGTCCAGTTGCGCTTTTCTCTGTGCTCGCGGATAATTTGCCCCAAGGCGAGACAAAAGTTTGAACTATCCTTCATTACTACCAAATAGCATTGGATTGCTTAACCCACACCTGAGTGATAATATATTATCATTTGGATGTGTCGTTTTTTATGTCGAAAAGGAGAATGTGGGATGAGCGTTAGTTTGCTTTCTGACTTCGCGGCGGCAATGGAGCGCATCCGAGCCGCGACCGGGTGCGGAACCCAGCGAGAGCTGGGCAGGTTTTTAGGCATCAACCAGTCAGCCATTTCGGACGCGAAACGGCGCGGGACTATCCCGGCGGAATGGCTGCTCACGCTCCTGCGCGGCAAAGGGATAAACCCGGACTGGATATTGACGGGAAAGGGCGCGCGCCGCTTGCGCCCGGCGGAAACGAAGGAAGCCGCTTTTCAGACTGTGAGCGTAACGGACATCAGTCCGCCGGAATAATCTTCGGCTTGGGCATTGATTGCCGAACTCGCGCGCCGGGTGCTGGCGGAACGGAAAGCGACGAGCCATAGAGATGCGGAGCAGGGAAATCTACACGAAAAGCGGCAGACCAGGACTTTTCAGCCTATGGTTTATTGACTCGCGCAAGTTGGGGGCTGTAGATTCGCAGAGAAGGGGGAGGATATGCCGGGAGCCTACTCAATACGAATCTTTCTGCCGAACGGCGAGCCCAATGGGCTGCGGATTTTAAGCCGTCCGAACTGGACGGGAACCGGAGTCACCTTTGCCCGCACAGGCTTTCAGGAGGCTACAAAGCGTAAAGAGTTGTCGCAGGCCGGTGTTTACGTGCTTGTGGGTAACAGTGAGGACAGCACCTTGCCGACAATCTATATCGGTGAAGGAGATCCTGTCCTCGGACGTCTGAAAAGCCATAACCTCAACAAGGACTTCTGGAATTGGGCCGTCGTTTTCACTACGACGGACAACAGCCTGAACAAGGCGCATATCCAGCATCTTGAAAGCAGACTTGTGGAACTTGCCAAAGACCGCAAGCGCTGCAACCTTGAAAACGGCAATCAGCCGCAGCCGCCGACGCTCATCGAGTCCGAACTCGCCGACATGGAAAGCTTTCTCGGCTATATGCTCGGCGTGTTCCCTCTGATAGGGATTGATATATTTGAAAGTGCAAAAAGTACCGGGAAAGCCAAATCCAAGGATATGTTCTCCTTGAAGGGTCGTGACGGTATTTTTGCCAAAGCGGTGCAGAACCCCAGCGGATTTATTGTGCTGAAAGATTCCACGGCCGCGCCGGGAACAACGCCAAGCATCTCAAAGAGCATTAAAGCATTCCGTGAAGACTTGATCCGCCAGGGCGTCCTGCTCAAAAACGGCGAGCTTTATACCTTTACGCAGGATTATACCTTCTCATCTCCCAGCATGGCGTCATCGGTCACACTTGGTCGCAATACCAACGGGCGTTCCATCTGGAAAGACAAGAGTGGCAAATCCCTGAACGACCTGGCGGCGGAATCCACGGATTGCGACCCGCAGGATGAAAAGAGCGCATAGCGGGCGGCATCGTGCATCCTGTTGCGGAAAACACAATTCCTTGAGCAGGGGCACGACCATATGCCGAAAACTATGCAAGAAATTTTTTTGAGCCGTATCCGTCAACGTGGATAGGTTTGAGCAGGGCATTTATCGTTCGGCCCCATTAATGTTTTTACCATGCAAAAAGTTGGCTGTGCCGTCTGCAGCTTGATGATTTTACCTCTGCTTATAAAAAGCAAAAGGGCTTACGCTGTTAACGCAAGCCCTTCGTTTACTGTATGTGGCGGAGAGGGAGGGATTTGAACCCTCGATACAGGTTTAAGCCCGTATACTCGCTTAGCAGGCGAGCTCCTTCGGCCGGCTCGGACACCTCTCCGCATGGTTCAGCATGTACAATGGCAAACCGTGAGGTTGGAAGCTAGCTCAGTCCGGCGTTACTGTCAAGGGCGGGGGCCGTCTTTCCGGCGCGGCGCGGTTCTGATCTCGTGCGTTTTTGAGGGCTGTCGCTTCCGGTGTCGCGGTCCGGCGCGCATTGACCCCCGGCGCGGCTTGGCGTATTTTTACAAATTCTCGTTTATCACTTCCGCATGGAGCGCACTATGGCCCCCACCAGCAAGCCCGACACGATGCAGACCGGCAATGACGCCACGGCCCGCGAAGCGGCCAAGCCCGGCGTGGACTTCATCCGCGCCCGGATTCAGGAAGACAATGCCTCGGGCCGTTTCAGCGGCCAGGTGCACACGCGCTTCCCGCCGGAGCCCAACGGCTATCTGCACCTCGGGCACGCCAAGTCCATCTGTCTCAATTTCGGCGTGGCCAAGGAGTTCGGCGGCCTCTGCAATCTGCGCTTTGACGACACCAATCCCACCAAGGAAGAGACCGAATACGTGGAGTCCATCCGCGAGGACGTGCGCTGGCTGGGCGGGGACTGGCAGGACCGCGAATTCTACGCCTCCAACTATTTTGAAAAGCTCTACGAATACGCCGAACAGCTCATCAAAATGGGCAAGGCCTATGTGGACGACCTCTCCGCCGAGGAGATCCGCGAATATCGCGGCACGCTCACTGAGCCCGGCCGCGAGAGCCCGTACCGCAACCGCAGCGTGGAGGAAAACCTGGATCTCTTCCGCCGCATGCGCGCCGGAGAGTTTCCGGACGGCGTGCGCGTGCTGCGGGCCAAGATCGACATGGCCTCGCCCAACCTGGTCATGCGCGACCCCACGCTCTACCGCATCCGCCACGCCGAGCACCACCGCACGGGCAATGTCTGGTGCATCTATCCCATGTATGATTTCACGCACTGCCTGTCCGACTCGCTGGAGGGCATCACGCATTCGCTCTGCACCCTGGAATTCGTGAACAACCGCGAGCTTTACGACTGGGTGCTGGACACTCTGGGCGTGTACCACCCGCAGCAGATCGAATTCGCCCGCCTGAACCTGACCTATACTGTGCTCTCCAAGCGCAAGCTGATCCAGCTGGTCAAGGAAGGGCACGTCCGGGGCTGGGACGACCCGCGCATGCCCACCCTCAGCGGCCTGCGCCGCCGGGGCGTGCCCCCCTCGGCCCTGCGCGAGTTCTGTGCCCGCATCGGCCTGGCCCGCGCCGATTCCATTGTGGATTACTCCATGCTGGAATTCTGCATCCGGGAGCACCTCAACGCCGGAGCCCCGCGCGCCATGGCCGTGCTGGACCCCATCAAGGTGGTTATCGAGAATTATCCGGAAGGGCAGGTGGAGGAATTCGAGATGCCCTACCATCCGGAAGACCCCGACTACGGCAGCCGCAAAGTGCCGTTCTCGCGCGAGCTGTATATCGAGCACGACGATTTCCGCCAGGACCCGCCCAAGAAATTCCACCGCCTTTTTCCCGGCGCGGAAGTGCGTCTGCGCTATGCCTATTTCATCACCTGCCGCGAGGCTGTGCTGGATGAGGCGGGCAATGTGAAGGAGCTGCGTTGCGTGTACGACCCCCAGAGCCGGGGCGGGCAGAGCCCGGACGGCCGCAAGGTCAAGGGCACTATCCACTGGGTTTCGGCGGCCCACGCCCTGCCTGCGGAAGTGCGCCTCTATGAGCAGCTCTTCGCGGTGGAAAACCCCAATGCCGCGCCCGAGAGCAAGACCTTTCTGGACAACCTCAATCCGGATTCGCTGCGCATGGTGCGCGCCCTGTTGGAACCGGCCCTGGCCGACGCCGAGGTGGGCCGGACCATGCAGTTCGAGCGTCTGGGCTATTTCTGCAAGGATAAGGACAGCACGCCGGAACTGCCCGTGTTCAACCGCACGGCCACCTTGCGCGATACCTGGGCCAAACTGGAAAAGAAGGGCGAGTAAGTCTCGTTGCCCGGAGGCAAGGCGCGCTGTGCCGCATCCCGGCCATAATCCGCGCGGCGGGCTTGACACTCCGGGGGCAAGCGGCTATGGTGTCCCCCTCAATGGGTCGTTAACTCAGTAGGTAGAGTATCTGCCTTTTAAGCAGAGAGTCGCAGGTTCGATCCCCGCACGACCCACCAATTTTCCATCTCACGAAGCCCCGCAAAGCCCAAAACGCCTTGCGGGGCTTCACTTTTTCCGGATGTTCCGTCCCGGATTTCCTGCCCGCGCGCCTGGAACGCAACGTGGATTTGCCCGAGAGCAATGGCCGACATCAGCAGTCCTGGCTTTTCCGATCACCTGCAAAAAGTGCCACCACAGGCGATATCCCAACGCAATCCCCAGTTCCAGCGCCAGCCCAAATTCATTGCCATCGACATCGAGATGTCTGATTGCTTTAAAGAATGCCTGTGCGGCAACGGCCGCATGCTTGCTGTTCCCCCCATTTTTTCCGCTTGGCAACCCGGCCCCCGCAAGGGGTGGGCCGGGTTCCCCCAAGAACCCGGCCCACCCTTTACTTAGTTGTCCTTAACCTCCTTTGGAAACACTGCGGAAAATACCTGGCAGGCATCGGCCACGGCGTCTTTCGGACTCAGTTCCGGATCCAGCGCCAGCATGATGCAGGCTGAATGAGCAACCGCAAGCCGCGTTTCGTGGTCGAATTCCGCCACCGTCTGTATCTGTTCCGCTTCCACTACCATGTGCAATCCCTCCTAATTTGATCGCACCCCCCTAGGCGCTGTTTCTGAATTGTCCTTTCGCCCTTTGCCTGCGTCAGGCTCGCCCCATGCGAAGGTCAGGTTTGAATATGCTCCCTTCGCCTCGCCTTTCTTGGCAGAGGATGGCAATTCTTATTCAGAAACGGTCCTAGTTATTATGAAGATTCCATTATAGCCAAAAATAGATAATTTGCTATAAGAATTTATATTTTTTGAATGATTATTTATTAATATCAATGAGTTATATTTTACAACCGAGAGGGGTTCTTATGCGCCCGACCCTATTTCTCCCGCGCGGACAAAAAAGGCCGGGCAGAAGAGGCTTTTCCGGCCTGAGACTATATTGGGGAATGAAGGCTGGTTGGGGATGTTCGTTGTGGTGTCCTCGTAAACTGCCGGCTTTTCATCCGGCGAATTGTCATCGTCACTTCGAGATGACGCGGGCCGGACGCCCCCTGTTTTGCCGCCGCTACACTTTTGTCGGGACGGCCTCGGCCGCCCGGCAGGCGGTCGTCAGCGCCGGTTTCCGCGTACAAAATTTTGGCGTTGACGACCCGGGGGCTAAGGGCTAGGGGGGAATCGTCGAAAAGCGGCTTTGTATGTGCCAACTGGTTTCACATTTACCGGATGAATGCCATGCGAATGTCTCTGTGCCTTTTCAGAGTGGCGGCGCTGCTGCTCATCCCGCTGTTGGCGGTGAGTCCGCGCGCCGTGGCCGGTTTCATTCCCACCCTTTACAACCTTTCGGACGAGGGTTCGCGTCGGCTGGAGGCGGCGCGGCGGGATCTGGAAGGCAAGATCGTACGCCACTATCTCATGGCGCGCGGCCAGCAGGAAGAGGCGGCGGCCAAGGCCGCGGCCGCCATGAGCGACGAGCAGCGCCGCAAAACCATTGATGTGGAGATTCCCAAATACATCAAGGGCAGCTCCGGCGACGGCCTGCTGGTCCTGCTGGCGATCCTGCTCGTGGGCGGCGCCGTGCTGGGAGCCGCGCTGGGAGGATCATCCTCCCACTGCGATGACGACGACTACAATCATAACCGATATTGCTGCCCCTGAGACGGCGGAGAAAGGAGGATTTGCCATGCGCATATCGCTCAACAGCCTGAGCCGTCTTATAGGGGCCTTGCTGCTGCTTTGCTGCGCGGCCTGTGGGCCGCATCATCTGCCTGATCCCCTGACGCCCGAGGAACATCTGGACTTGGGCAAGGCCTACGAGGCACGGGGCGAAACCGAACGCGCCCAGGGCCAGTATACGGCGGCGGCCGTCACGGTGCCGGAAGGAGATTTCTATCTCGGCAATCTGGCCGCCGCTACCGGGCAGGACGCCGTTGCGCTGGAGTATTACCGAAAAGCCCAGCCGGATATGCCCGATGACCCGCATCTGAACAACAATCTGGCCTGGGTGCTCTGTCGCCTGGGTGAAAAAAACAATGATAAAAAGCAATTGCAGGAAGCCAGCGCCCTGGCCCGCAAGGCTCTGGCCATCGCGCCGCCGGACCTGAAGCCCCTGTGCGAGGATACCTTGCATCGCACGCAACAGGTCCTGCGCGGCGAAGCGCCCACGGAAAAGACCCTGCCGCCGCCGCGCCGTCGGCGTGCCCGCCAGGACGCCGGTGTACCCGGCGGAACCGCGGCCCAGCCGACTGCCCCCATTCCGGGCCGGGCTCCAGCCCGGTCGCCGGACCGCGCGCCGGAAGCCGCCGGGTCCGGCATGCCGCCCGGAGACGTACCCGTGGCCTCGCCCGCGCCGTCGGCCCTAGGCAGACGGCATCAGCCCGGCCTCACCCGGCCCAGCGCCGTGGACCCGGAACAGTAGGAAGCAAGTGCCGCTTCTGACAGAAAAAAGGGAGGCCAGATCACCGGTCTCCCTTTCGAATTGTTATGTCCGGAACGCCTACAGGGCGGCGGCTCTCGGAGCGTCGGCCAGCATGACGTTGATGACCGTTTTATCGACCGAGCACATACCCTGCGTGCTGATGGTGCCGAGATTCTGGATCGTCGTTTCCGGGTGGATCGAGACAATGCCCTGACCGTGGCCGATATGGATGTTCTGACTGGCCAGAAGGGCGCAGAGCACGGCTTCGGAGGCCGCCGTGGCCAGCTTGAAGGCGCAGCCGCCCTTGGCTCCGTCGCAGAGCATACCGGCCAGGGTGCCGCTCATGGAATTGATGACCCCGGCCAGTTGGTTGTCGTCGCAGCCCAGAAGCCAGGCCACGGAAACCGCCGCGCCGACGCCGGCCGCAATGGCACAGCCGCACACCGGGGACAGGGGGCCCGAGAACTCCTTGATGGCAATGGTCACCAGGTGGCTCAGGGCCAGCGCGCGGATCAGCTTTTCCTCGTCCAGGTCCTTTTCGCGGCAGACGATGTAGGGCGGCAAAATGGCCGTAATGCCGTGATTGCCGCTGCCCGCGCTGGACATGACCGGCATTTTGAGCCCGGCCATGCGCGCGTCCGCCGCCGCTGCCGCGTACATGCGGACTTTGTTGACCATATTTTCCTCTATGGCGCCCTCGTCCATCAGACGTCGCAGAGCCGCGCCCAGGCCCAGGCCGGGCATCTGTTCCAGACCGGCCTGGGCCATGCGGTAGTTCATGGGCACCCCGGCGATAAGGAAGGCGATCTCTTCCAGCGGCAGGGCCTCGACCTCCTGCCGCAGTTCCTGGATGGTCATGTCCTTGAGGATGGGCGTGACGGCGCTTTTCTTCCCGTCCTCCGCAACGGCCGGGGCCGCTTCCTCCACGGTTTTCCCGTCCCGTTCCACCAGAACCATATTGGTGTGGCCCCCGATGATGACGGCCCGGCCCGTGCCCTGCGCGCCGCTGACCACGGCTTCGATGAAGAAGTTTTCCTCCGCGTCGCAAAGGCCCACCTGAATGGGAACGGCATCCAGAAGCGCGTGGGCCCGGCTTACGGCGTCCTCGTTCACATCGGCGAAGACTTCCAGGCCCTTGTGCCAGTCGCCGCAGGCAAGGGCCAGGGCCACGGCGAATTCTATGCCGTACTCACTGGTTCCCGGGATGCCCACGCCGCGCGCGTTTTTGAAGATGTTGCCGCTCAGGCGCACCCGGACGTCCCTGATGTCCCCGCGGCTTTCCTCCTGGGCGCGCGATACGGCCAGAGCGATGGCCGCCGGTTCCGTGCAGCCCAGGGCCGGTTTGACGTTACGTTTGAGCAAAGAAACGAGATGGTCGCGATACATGTTTTTTCCTTTCAGAGCGGACGACGTTTTGAAAGCGCTCCGGCAGCCGCGCGGGCGGACGCCGCGTGACGCGGATGTCGGCGCGGTTCATCCGCGCGGTTATTGGGCGCCTTTTTCTTCCTTGTACTGGCGGATCGGAGCGGCGAAGAAGTCGCTGTACTGCTTGAGCACCTTGCCGAATTCAGCGCCCGGCAAATAGCTGGGGCGGATATAGACCTGTTGCAGCTTGGCCTGCACGCCGGGATCGGCCAGGGCTTCCTTGAACAATTCCTGGAGGCGCTCCACGCGGTCGGCGGGAATGCGCCTGGGCCCCACGATGCCGTATACCGAGTCGAAAACCAGATTTTTGTCCACCTGTTCCACAAAGGTGGGCGCGTCCGGGTAGTAGGCGTCGCGCTTGGCGCTGGAAACCGCAATGACCCGGATGGCGTCCTTGTGCGGCAGGAAGTTGGCCACCGGGGTGTAGGCCACGCTGATGTGCCCGCCCAGCAGGGCGGTCACCAGTTCGCCGCCGCCGTTGTAGGCGACGTAGGGCACGTTGGAGTCGGGGAAATGCTTCATAAGCTGCATGTGGAAAAATCGCTGCGCCGTGAGCGCGCCGGGGCTGCCGAGGCTGTACTTGTCAGGGGCGGCCTTGGCTTTTTCCATAAGGTCGGCAAGCGAGGTGATGCCCGATGCGGGCAGCACGCCCCAGCCCATGGTGAACTCGGAAATCTGCGCGATGGGGGTGAAGCTCTCGTAGGTAAAGCCGCACGGCTTGACCTGCGGCACCACGGTCAGCACGTTGGCCGAGGTCAGGCTGATGGTGTAGCCGTCGGGCCGGGCGCGCGACAGCTCCACCATGGCGGGAATGCCGCTGCCTCCGGCCTTGCTGGTGACCAGCAGGGTGATGCCGTGCTTGTTTTGCAGGTATTCGCCGAGGATGCGGGCCAGCGTGTCGGGGGCGTTGCCCGCGCCGAAGGGCATGATCAGCGTAATGGGGCGGTTGGGAAAGGTTTCCGCCGTTGCGGGCGCGGCCATACAGCACAGGGCCAGCAGGCAAGCGGCGGCTGTCGCCAAACGTCTTTTGACTGTCTCAAACATGCTTGTTCTCCTTACGGTTGCAGGCTATCCCGCCGGTGTGGCGGGTTTGCGGCGCAGTTCGTCCCAGGCCGCCTTGAGGATGATCAGAAGGCTGACGGCCAGGATGGTGCAGGCAATGGGGCTGGTTACAAAAATACTCAGGTCGTTGCGGGAGATGGAGAGCGTGCGCCGGAAATTGGATTCGGCAATGGGCCCCAGAATCAGCGCCAGCAGCAAGGGCGGCTGCGGAAAGCCCCCCTTGAGCATCAGATAGCCGAGCAGGCCGAATCCGGCCATAATCCACAGGTCAAAGGTGGAATTGTTGGTGGCGTAACTGCCGATGGCGCAGAGCACCAGGACAATGGGCATGAGAATGGGGGTGGGCACATGGACGATCTTGCCCGCCACGCGCACGGCCAGCAGGCCGATGACCAGCATGGCTGCCTGGGCCACGAAGAAACTCCCGAAAATGCCGCTGACCACAGTGCTGTGCTCGCTGAACAGCAGCGGACCGGGGGCCAGGCCCTGAATCATGAGCGCGCCCAGCAAAATGGCCGTCAGCACATCCCCCGGCACTCCCAGAACCATCATGGGAATGAGCGCCCCGCCCGTGACGGCGTTGTTGGAGCTTTCCGTGGCGGCAATGCCCTCAAGGGTTCCCGTGCCGAAGGCTTCCGGCGTGGCCGAGTGCCGCTTGGCTTCGCTGTAGGCGATGAAACAGGCCGCGCTGGCACCCGTCGCCGGAATGATGCCGATGATCGTGCCGATGACCGAGGAACGCAGCAGATTGAATTTCTGGACCAACAGCTCCTTGAGCGCCAGGCCCTTGTTGGAAAGACGGCCGTATTTCACTATGCCGAACTGGCCGCGAAATACGTCTTCCAGGGAAAGCATGACCTGCGACACGGCAAACAGGCCCACCAGCGCCGGTACCAGGGGAATGCCGCTGAACAGGTCCGGCATATTGAAGGTGTTGCGGAAATCCCCTGAAACCTGGTCAATGCCGATGGAGGAAAGAAAAAGTCCGAAAAAGGCGGCCGCAAGGCCTTTGACAATGTTGCCGGAAGAAAATGTCGCGACCACCGTAAGGGCGAACACGGCCAGGGCAAAGTATTCGGGCGCGCCGAAGCGCATGGCCGCCATGGCCAGCAGCGGGGCGCAGGTCACCAGGGCGACGCCGCTGAAGGTGCCCCCCAGAAAGGAGGCCCAGGTCGCCATGTCCAGGGCCTTGAGCGACTGCCCTTTTGCCGTGAGTTTGGGGCCTTCCAGTATGGTCGCGGCGGCGGCCACGGTGCCGGGGGTGCCCACCAGAATGGCCGAGATGCAGCCCCCGTAAATGGCGCCGCAATACATGCCCAGCAGCAGGGAGAAGGCCTCCACTGTGGGCATGCCGAAAGAAAGCGGTATGAGCAGCGCGACGCCCATGGCCGCCGTCAGGCCCGGTAATGATCCGAAAATAATGCCCAGAGCCACGCCCGAGCAGTTGGCGAGAAGCGCCGCCGGCGTCAGGGCCTGTTGCAGTCCCGCAAAGATATCCATTATGCCGGTCTCCTGTTAGGGCAAGAGAATTTGAAAAAAACCGCCGAAGGCCAGCACGAGAATCCCGGTGGTTCCCACGGCGACGCAGATGATTTCCAGGGGCTTGCGCCTGCCGAGCACGGGCAGGGCCACAAGCAGGAAAAGCAGGGTGGCAACGATGAACCCGCCGTTGTGGGGCATGCCGAGCCGGTTCATGCCGCTGATCAGGTCGCCGAGCCAGACCATGGCGGCCATGTAGCAGACCCAGAACACATAGAATGCGAGAACTTTGGGGTCGAGATTAAACGACCGTGAGGCCTTGTCCGCATTGCGTCGCGCAATCCCCGTTATGACGAGAAGAGCGCCGCATAACGCCGTCGCGCCGAGCGTGATATAGGGCAGGGTGGAGGGACCTGCCCATTCCTCGGCGGACGGGGGCGGCAGCTGGCTGGTGCTCAGGGCGCCCACGGCGCAGAAAAGCAGGATGACGATCCCGGAAATGACGTCCTTATGGATTCTCATGGTCTCCTTCCCCCGGAAGTCTCAGGCTCTTTTTCTGCCGGGGCCTCTATAGGGAGACCCCGGCGAGTGTCGGGCCGGGAGCTGTTTCCAAACCGGTTCTTTTGCCTTCCGGCTTCGTCAAACGTCGCTTTTCACACTGGTCGAATACCATAAGAGTATACTCCCGTCGTAAAAAGCTCATTTTTCTCGCTGGAAAGGCAAAGCTCCCTAATTGGAAAACAGCTTCTAGGGCCGGGCTTTTTTCCACAAGCGGACGCGGCAAAAGCTGTCGCCCTTGCCGAGCCGCTCGACGATATCGCACGGAATGTCGTGCTCGGCGGCGCGGTTGCGGTCCAGCTCCATGGCGATATCGCAATACAAGTCCTGCTTTTCAGGGGAAAGTCCCATGGCTTTCCACTCTTCCAGCAGGGGGCAGTAATGCATGCGCATTTCGCTGTACTCGTCGTTCTTGGTGATTTCCGTTTCAAAGACGCCGCCCATGTCGCGGTAGTGGATGTCCACCCATTCGTCGGGCGTTATTTTGTGCCCATCGCGTTCAGCACGGATACAGCCGTAGCTGGTGATGGCCTTCCTCGCCGCGGCTTCGGCCTTGTCGGAGGGCAGAATCTTTTCCAGTTCGCCGCAGAGGCAGGCCATTACACGGGCGCGGTCGCGCATTGCGCCGCGAACACGCTCTGTAACTTCTTTATTCCACTCCATACAGACTTCTCCTTGCATAAGGACTAGTAGTCAAGCATGCTTTATGTATTTTACTATAAAGAAAAAACACCACAGCCGCAGCATATGCTGTCCAGTGTACAATCAAATATTGTGCCAAAAATGTTCTCCAGGGATAACATGCTATTTTTTATGTCTTTTTATCCGTGATGCCGCAGAACGACTGTGGACAATGAAGCGATTTTTTTCACATTTTTTAAAATTTTATTCTCATTTTTCTTAAATAAATTTTATTTTTGAAAAAGCTATTGATTTTTTAAAATAAAAGCATTTAGAAAAATAAAAAATTTCTCAATATAAATTGCGAATGATAAAAATCGAGCGGGAGAAGGCAGCATGTCTTTCGTTAACGGAAATATGCAACTGGTAGGGCAAAGCCCGGCCATTTGCCGACTGCGCGAGCAGATCAGCAAAGTCGCAGCCATGGACGCCGTCGTTCTTGTGCAGGGCGAGTCCGGGACGGGCAAGGAGTTGGTGGCGCGAGCCATTCATATGCAAAGCCCGCGTCATCAAAAGGCGTTTGTGGCCATCAACTGCGGGGCCATTCCCGAGTCGCTGACGGAAAGCATTCTTTTCGGCTACGAGGGCGGGGCTTTTTCCGGAGCTCACAGCGCCGGTCAGACGGGCCTGCTGGAAAAGGCCAACGGCGGCACCCTGTTTCTGGACGAGGCGGGCGAAATGCCGCCCAGCCTGCAGGCCAAGATGCTGCGGACCTTGCAGAATTATAAAATCCGCCGCGTGGGAGGCAGCCAGGTCTGCCAGCTGGATGTGCGGATAGTCGCCGCCAGCAATCGGAACCTGCGCGATGCGGTCAAATCCGGGCGCTTCCGCGAGGATCTTTTTTACCGGCTGGACGTCATTCCGCTGATTGTCCCGCCCTTGCGCGAACGGCAGGGGGACATACGCCTTCTGGTGGAATTTTTTCTCGAGTCTTACAGTGCTGCGAGGGGGATACGTTACGAAATCTCTTCCGGCCTGCTCAAGAAGTTCGAGGCCTATGCATGGCCCGGCAATGTGCGCGAGCTGAAAAATTTTGTGGAGTACGGCATCTGCTTCAGCGAAGACGGTCGGCTCACCAAAAAACTGCTTGAGCCGCGCTTTGCGCTGGTCGGTGCCTCGGAATGTTCCGGCGCGCGGGTCGTGCGCCGCCGGAAGCCTGCCTTTGACGCGACGCATCTGGAAACTCTGCTGCGCCGTTACGGCCGCAGTACGGAAGGCAAAAAAGCCGTGGCCCGCCAGATGGGCATCAGCCTGGCCACGCTGTACCGTCACCTCAGGCGGGACCAGGAGGACGGCGCGCGGTAGGGCGGGGCCGCCTATGGCGATGGCTGCGGAACGTTTGGATATTTTCAACAGCCAAACGCTCTAAAAACAGTGAAGGCCGGTTCCCCCGCATGCTGTCGGGAAAACCGGCCCTTTTCGCATGGACGGGAAAACGCGCTCAGCGCAGGCCCAGGTCGCGCAGCAGATTCGCCACGGCCATCCGGCCCATCTGTTCGGTGGCCCCGGCCGTGGACGAGGAACAATGCGAGCCCATGACCAGATTGTCCAGCGCGTACCATGCCGGATTTGCCGGAGGTTCCTGCTCAAAGACATCCAGGCCCGCGCCGTGGATCCGGCCTTCCCGCAGGGCGGCCAGCAGGGCGTCCTCGTCGATGAGGCCGCCGCGCGCCGTATTGATCAGCACGGCTGTTTTTTTCATGGCGGCCAGGCGTTGGGCATTGATTAGATTACGGGTTTCGTCCGTAAGCAGCGTGTGCAGGGTGATGAAATCGGCCTCCCGGCAGATGCGGTCCACATCGGCGCGCTCAATGCCCGCCTCTTGGGCGTAGGCCTCGTCCCAGGCGATATCGTGGGCCAGAATTTTCATGTCGAAACCGCGCGCCCGACGGGCCACGCATTTGCCGATGGCCCCCAGGCCCACAATGCCCAGGGTCTTGCCGTAGAGATCGATGCCGGTGATCTTGCTCCAGTCCTTTTCCCGGCAGCGCCGGTCGATGAGAGCCGCCTTGCGGGCCACGGTGAGCATCAGGGTCAGGGCATAGTCGGCCACGGCGTTGCTGTTGGCCCCCACAGTGCGCGAGACGGCGATGCCCCGTGCCTTGCAGGCCTCCAGATCAATATTGTCCAGGCCCACGCCGTACTTGGCGATGGCCCGCAGTTTGGGCGCGGCGGCCAGCACCGAGGCGTTCATGGGGTCCACGCCCAGGATGACGCCCTCGCACGGGGCCAGCTTTTCCTTGACGGCTTCCTCGGAGAGGATGCCGCCCGTGTCGTTGCGGATGACTTCCAGTCCGGCGTCGCGCAGGATGTCGAAAAGTTCGGGATTGTTTTTGCCGAAGGAACGGGGCGTAACAAGAATCTTCACAGGACGCGCTCCTCTCGAGTTATGTGCATGAAATTGCGGATGGCCATGCGCGCCTGAGGCCAGCCGTCGGCGAGCTTGCGGGCCTTGGGATAGCGCCGGGCGCGGGCGTTTTTAATGAGGCCTGACCCTAACCCAAGGGCCGGATTTGTCAATGTCTCCGCCCTTGGACCCCAGGGCAGACGCATCTAGATTCTGTCGACATTCAAGCTGACGTGTGTTAAACTTGCGCAGCACAGGAGGTTGTTGTGCAAAAACGTCATGCCTTGCGAGATGATCAATGGGAGAGGATATGCGAAGCCTTGCCAGGCAAGGATACCGATCCTGGTCGAACGAGCAAAGACAATCGCCTTTTTATTGAAGCTGTTATGTGGATTGCTAAAACAGGCGCCCCGTGGCGTGACCTCCCGCCGGAGTACGGCAAGTGGTCAAATGTCCACAAACGATTTATGCGTTGGGCTAAAAATGGCGTGTGGCAAATGATTTTTAATACTCTGGCCGTCGATGCAGACACTGAGTGGCTTATGATTGACAGCACCATAGTCCGGGCGCACCAGCATGCAGCCGGGGCTAGGGGGGGCAGCAATGCCAAGCGTTAGGGCGGTCACGAGGTGGTTTTGGAACAAAAATTCATGCACTTTCAGACGCCTTGGGCAATCCGATGAGGTTCATTCTGACAGGCGGGGAAAAGTCAGACTTTCTTCAAGCATGCCCTCTGCTTGAAGAGCAAAGAGCCGAGGCCGTTCTTGCGGATAAAGGCTATGATGCTGGCTATATAGTCGACGCTATACAAGCAATGGGAGCCGAAGCGGTTATTCCTCCAAAGTTAAATCGTAACACGCCTCGCAATTACGATGTTTTTTTGTATAAAGAACGGAATGTTATTGAAAGAATGTTTGGCAAGATGAAGCATTTTCGTGGGATTGCCACGAGATACAGTAAAACGGCAGTTTCATTTTTGGCTTTTGTTCAGCTTGCAGCAATTTCACTTTGGCTAAAATGAATGTCGACAGAGCCTAATTCCAGCCCTTGCAGGCCCCTTATCCACCGTGATGATCCGTCAAAACCAGCCTTTTGTGCGCCGGCTGCGTCACTTGGCGCTTTTTGCTGCTCATGTACTTGAGTACAGCTCTGCTCTCGATGCCCGCAAGGTTCGCCCGGCTCGCCAACGGGCACGGCCCTTTGGGCCGCCTTCCGGTCGGTTTCCGCGCAAAAAATGTCGTTTTCCTTGCCAGCCCGCAACTATCTTATTTCCCGCCGGATTCTCCCCGGCACCAGCATCCGCCGCCGCTGCGCTCCGGCGGAGCAACGGTGGCTTTGCCCAATACTGCCGGTAGGTGCTGTTAATTGCCTGGATGAATTTGATAACAGCAATTGACCATGGTAGGTATTTGATACGTGTACCTTGGCTATATACCGTACAGGGCGGCTTCCAGAGCCTGCCGGGAGGCGGCGGGCAGGGGCCTGCCGGTCCAGAGCCGGAACTGGGCGTCGCCCTGGCCGAAGAACATTTCCAGGCCCGTGACGCAACGCCGCCCGGCCTGCCGCGCTTCGCGCAGAAAGCGGGTTTCCAGCGGGTTGTAGACGATGTCGTAGGCCAGGCCCGCGCCGCCGTCCCCACCGTAGGGGCTTCCGGTCGCCGTGTCTGTCGCGGATGCGACATGGCCGGGCGCGGCCAGGCTGAAATCGTAGGGACTTTCTTTCTCATATTTGCCGCGCATGCCCAGGGGCGTGGTGTTGATGATCAGATCGGCGGGCACATCGTGGCGCTGCTCCCAGAGCACGGGCGTAAAGCCGAAGCGCTCGGCCAGGGACAGGTGGCTGCGGTTGGAGGGCGTTGCCACAAAGGCCTTGCGGCAACGGCGCAGACGCAGCCCGGCGGCCACGGCGTGGGCCGCGCCGCCCGCGCCCAGCAGGAGCGCGTCCATGTTTTCCAGGGGCACGGCCGCCAGCGGGGCCAGAAAGCCGCTCACGTCGGTATTTTCACCGCAGAGGTCTTCGCCGTCCCAATAAACGGTGTTGGCCGCCCCGGCCAGCTCCGCCTGTTCGCTGACCCGGTCCAGCAGGGGCAGCAGGGCCATTTTGTGCGGAATGGTCACCGAACAGCCCCGGATGCCCAGCAGGCGCACGCTGTCCACAAAAGCGGCCAGGCGTTCCGGCGGCACTTCCCAGCGCAGATAAACGGCCGGAATGCCCAGCGCCTGAAAACCACTGTTGTGCAGCAGCGGGGAAAGGCTCTGGGCCAGGGGCCAGCCGATCACGCCGTAGAGTTGCGAGGGAAGAAAGGGGGTTATGTCGGACATGGGAGGCTCGGGGATGACGGTGACGGACAAGAGGGCCGCGTAAACGCACGCCGCCGCCACGTCAGAATAGCCTATCCCGGTCCGCCGGGCAAGAATGCGGTCCCCGTGGGCAGGACATACCGAGCGGCAGAATCTGCCGCTCGGAGGGTTCAGGTGCGGGCCAGAGCAGGTAACCTTTGAAACACTGCTCGTTTCGCGGCGCGCCTCACCGTGTTCGGCCGTTAAAGCATTTCAATGCTGAAATGCTCTAACGCTTCAGTTCCATGGCCTTCTGGAGCATCTGGTCCGCCGTGGTCACCACCTTGCTGTTGGACTGGAAGCCGCGCTGGGTGATGATCATGTTGACCATTTCCGTAGCCATGTCCACATTGGAGTTTTCGACGTTATAGGCGTTCACGGTGCCGTAGTTTTCCGTTCCGGCCACGCCCATTTCCATCTGCCCGGCTTCCTCAGTGGCCGAGAAAAGATTGCTGCCCTCGCGGCGCAGGCCGTCCTCGCTGGTGAAGCGGCAGACCGGGATCTGCCAGAGGTTCTGGCCCTGGCCGTTGGAATACCGGCCTACCACCGTGCCGTCGGGATTGATGCCGATGGTGCTCAGCGTGCCCTCGGCATAGCCGTCCTGCTTGTAGGCGCCCGTGGGCGAGGAACTGTTGTAGGCCGTGGTGGCACCCTCGGCGCGCACGGCGTCCGCGCCCATGGAGGGCAGTTTGCTCTGGTCCGTGCCCACCTCCGCCGCCGAGGCGGGGGCGTTCTGCCAGCCTCCGGCGGCGCTGATGCCGAAATTCACGGTCATGGCCGCGCCGTCCAGATTGAGCTGGGGCAGACCGCCTTCCAACTGGGCGGGCTGCCAGTCCGCAAGATTTTTGCTGCCTTCCACCGAGGGCGTGAAGGCGGACATGCCGGTCAACCGGCCCGAGGCGTCGAATTGCAGAACGCCGCTCATCAGCAGGCCGTCGCCCTCCGAGGGCTGAACGGGGTTGCCGTCCGCATCGGTCTTGCCCGCGGCCGCTCCGGCGGCAATGACGAATTCAATCATGGAACCCGCCGTGCTGTCGGGCGTGCCGTCGAAATAGGCCGTGACCGTGCGCGCCTTGCCGTCGGCGTCGTAGAGCGTCATGGCCTGGGAATAGGCGTAGGAGTCGGAGGAAAGGGGGGGCTTGCCCGCGGCGTTGTAAAGCCCCAGCAGCCCGAAATAGGGATTGTCGGCATCCTCGGTCTTGTTCTGGTTCGAATTCAGATTGAGGGTCAGATCCACCCGTGCCGTGCTCTTGGCGGGCATGGTGCCGAATCTGTCTATCTTGACTTCCTGCAGGCCGCCCAGGCTGCCGTCCGTGTTATACTGGTAGCCGTTGAGGGCCAGGCCCGTGGGGGTGCGCCACACGCCCTCGTTGTCCGGGCGGAAGTCGCCCGCGCGGGTGTAGTAGAGATTCGCGCCGTCGCTGACCTGGAAGAACCCCTTGCCGTTGATGGCCATGTCCGTGACCGTATTGGTGGCTTCCAGAGCGCCCTGCTGAAAAATGGTGCGCACCGCGTCCACCTGCACGCCCTTGCCGGTCTGGCCCAGGGCCACGCGCGAATTCTCCTGGGCGTTCCACCAGTCGCCCGTACCGCCCTGGCTCGTGGAGAGCATATCGGAAAAAAGGGTATTCTGCTGCTTGTAGCCGATGGTGCTGACATTGGCCAGATTGTTGGTGGTCACCTGCATGCCCTGGCTCAGGCCCTTCATGCCGGTGGCTCCGATGTACAGTGCCGAGTTCACGTGCTGCCTCCTGGAGCAGATTACCTTTAAAAAGGTATCTTGCTCTAAAAAAAGCGGGCGAAGAGGAAAAATCTTCCTCTCCGCCCCCAAGGGAAGCAGTATTCATGCCAACGGCAAATCAGAGCATTTCAGTGTTACATCCTCATGAACTGTCGCTTATTTTTCCAGGGGCAGCCCGGCCTTCTCCCAGGCTTCAATGCCCTGGTTCATATGCAGGATGTTCCTGATCCCCGCCTGCTCCAGCGCTTCCAAGGCTCCGGCGGAACGTTGGCCCGTGCGGCAGTAGAGCAGCACGGGCCTGTCCTTGGGCAGGGCCGCCACGTCCAGATCGAAGCGGCCGCCGAAGAAGTCCAGGTTGCGCGCGCCGGTCAGATGTCCCTGCCGGAATTCGCCGGGCGTGCGTACGTCCAGAATCAGCAGCCCCCCGGGCGGGGACTGCAGCAGAGCCGCCGCCTCCTGCACGCTGACGTCCTTGGCCTGGGCGGAGACGGGCGCGGTCCAGAGCAGAGCGCAGAACAGGATGCAGGCCAGCACGCCCGGCAAGAGTCCGAGAACCGCCGGAATGCGGTTCTCGGTATGATCGGCGAGGGCGGGAAGTGAAAACGGATGCCGGGTCATAATGCCGTGTCTCCTTTTACTGGATGGCCGCGCGGGCTTTGGCGAAGCCGTCGGCGGCCTTGCGGATCACGCTTTCGTCCACGCAGAAGGCCAGGCGGAAGTGGCCGGGGCAGCCGAAGCCCGAGCCGGGCACGGCCAGCACGCGCTCTTCCAGCAGCCTGTTCACAAAAGCCACGTCGTCGCCGCCCGGCGCTTTGGGGAAGAAATAGAACGCGCCAGCGGGCATCTGGAATTCATAGCCCGCGTCGCGCAGCACTTCGGCCATGGCTTTGCGCCGGGCCGCGTAGACGGAAAGATCCACCTGGCTGCCCAGGGCCTTGGCCATGATGTGCTGGCCGATGACCGGTGGATTGACAAAGCCCAGAATGCGGTTGGTCAGGGTCAGGCCGGCCATGAGCTCGGCTTTTTCCCGCAACCGGGGCGAAAGGGCCACATAGCCCACGCGCTCGCCGGGCAGGGAGAGGTTTTTGGAAAAAGAGCTGATGCACACGGCATAGGGGTAGAGGGGCAGCACCGAAGGCACTTCCGCGCCGTCATAGGCCAGGAAGCGGTAGGGCTCGTCGGCCACCAGCCAGATGGGCCGCCCGTATTCCTGGCTCTTGTTTTCCAGCAGGCTTGCCAGGGCCGTGAGGGCCTTGCGGCTGTAGATCACGCCTGTGGGATTGTGCGGGGAATTGATCAGCACCACCCGCGTCTTTTCGCTGATGGCCGCCTCCAGGGCCTTGAGGTCCGGGGCGAAGGTGTCCTTCTGGCTCATGACGGCCTTGAACGTGCCGCCGTGGTTGGCGACGTAGAAGCCGTATTCCACAAAGTAGGGGGCAAAGCTGATCATTTCCTCGCCGGGATTGATCACGGCGCGCAGAAAGGCGTTCAACCCGCCCGCCGCGCCGCAGCTCAGCAACACGTCGTCGGCCGCGAGCTTGACGCCCTGCTCGGCGCTGAGGTGGGCGGCCAGCTTTTCGCGCAGCCAGGGAAAGCCGCCGTTGGGCATATAGCCGAAGGCAAAGGGTTCGCCCGCGTGTTCGGCGAAATCGCGCAGCCCTTCAGCCACGGCGGAAGGGGCGGGCAGGTCGGGATTGCCCAGGCTGAAATCATAGACATTTTCCGCGCCGAAGCGCGCCTTGAGCTGGCCGCCGGCTTCGAACATGCGGCGGATCCATGAAGCGTTGCCCAGGTATCCGGTCACGCTGTCGGCAAGAACTGACATAAACGACTCCTGATGGTTGTTGTCTTCGCCATGACTATTGGTTATACCTTTGCTGAGCTGGAGAAAGCAATCTCTATTGGAGGCTCTGAATGCGTCTGACTGTATTTGCTAAAACGGCGCGGCTCATTGTGCCCGCGCTTTTCGCCGCCCTGCTTCTATCCGCCTGCGCCGCCAAGAATGCGGAGGACGAACAGGTCGATATGACCATTACCGTCACTCTGCGCGATCTGCACCGTTGCTCGCGCATCTCCCCGGAAATTCTCGTCGCCAACGCGCCGGACGGCACGCGGACCTTTGACGTGCGTCTGGTGGAGTACGGCGATGAAGAACGCTTCTTCGGCGGCGGCTCCTGGGATAATGACGGCTCGGGCGTCATTCCCGAGGGCGGCCTGACCCGTCATTATCGCGGCCCCTGCCCTCCGGCGGGCCAGAGCAGAGACTATGCCTTTGTGGTTTCGGCCATGGGCCAGGACAACCTTCAACCCCTGGCCGTGCGGCTTTACCGTTTTACTCAGGAATAAACGCCGCGTCCATGCCTTTATGCACAGAGCCCCGCCTGCATACGCTGGCGGGGCTCTGTGTTTGGTGTTCGTCTCCGCGGCTCCGGCGCAACCGCCGAGGCGGGCCTCCTGAACTCAAAGTTGATCTGCTCCGGGGCCGTTGAAAAATCGCGCTTCTATTCCTCGGGCAGCTCCGGCGGCACGGCCACGACTGAAGTGATGATCCGCCGCCGGGTGGGAGCCGCCGGTGTTTCACCGCTGACAGGCCGTTTGGCCGCCGGTTCGGGCAGGGCGTTGTACAGAGCCCAGAAGGCCGGGTACAGGCCGGTCATGACGCCGGGATTGCCCAGGCGGAAGCCCTGGCCGCGCGCATCGCGCGCGCAGGCGGTGAGGGCCAGGGCCAAGGCCCAGACCGGCGAAGGGGCGTTCCAGGCAGAGGCGGCGTTCAGTTGGGAGGCTGCTTGTTCTGTTTTGCACAAACGTCCTTCGACACTCCGCTCCAGACCCACGGCGTGAAGGAAACTGGTTACTTCGCTCATGTCCGCGCCGGGCAGCTCGGGCAGGCTCGCCTCGCCGCCGCGCAGGGCCGCGCAGGCGGCCAGGGCCACGGGCAGGGGGGCCCAGTCCGGCGGCAGCTCGGCCAGAAGTTCGGCGGGCAGATCCGCGAGACAGGCGCGTTTCAGCGTTGCGTCGGCTTTGGCACGCACCGCGCTGTCCGACCTGTTTTCGTCGGGTTGGCCGGGGCGCGAATCAAGGCGCAGATCCAGGCCCAGCGCCCGGAGAAGCTCCCAGGCGGCCTGCGCGCCCGGCCATTGCGGCCAGTCGCCGTCCAGGCGGGTTTCGCCGGAAAGCACCAGGGGCAGGCCCAGCAGAAAGACGGCCAGTTCAGGCTCCAGCGGCAACCGGGGCCGCGCGGGCAGGCGCAGCGGGCCGGGCGCCACGCGCACGCGGCTTTCCGTCAGGCTGAAATCCGCTCCGGCGGCGCGCAAAATGGGCAGCACGCGGGCCAGAATCAGCTTCCGCTGCGGATGGGCGGCCAGATCCAAGGTCAGGGCGCGTTCATAAAAGGGCACGGCCAGCAGGATGCCTTCAACCAGCTCCGCCGGAACGTCGGCGGGCGGGCTCACGGCGTCCGGCAGAATGCCCGAGCACTCCAGGCGTGCGGGCAGGCCGTCGCTCTTGGGCACCACATGCACGAGGCGCGCGCCCATCTGCGGCAGAAAATGCCGCACGGCGGAAAAATCCGCCAGTTTGAGGCTCGTTTCGCCGGTGAACTTGGCCCGCGAGGGGCGGCCCAGATAATGGCCCAGCAGCAGGAAGAAATTCCAGGCGCTGTCGCCCACGTGCAGCACCTTGTCCGGCGCGCCCAGGGGCGCGGCCTCGCGGGCGGTCACGCCGTCCTCTTCGCGGGTCAGGGCGGCGCCGAGCTGATTGAGCGCCTTCACGCAGTCCACGATGGGGTCGTTCATCAGGCCGGGTTCAATGCGCAGGGGCCGGCCCGAAGCCGCGGCCAACATGAGCCAGGCGCGCGTGGCCCGGCAGGCCAGGGGCGCGGGCATGCTCAAACGCACGGGTCTGAGGGGCGGAGCCAGGTTGAAGGCCGGGCGGCGTTCCGCCCCGGCGTCCTGGCCGGCGTCGCCCGCCTCACGGTCCTGGCTGATGTTGGGCCGGGGCAGAAATTCCACTTCCTGCATCAATGAAAAGAAACGGCCGGAAAGGCGGGCGTCGCGGCTCACTCGGGAGACGGCGGCCTCCCAGGATTCGCGCAGGGCCTTTTCCTCGGCTGGGTCCAGAAAACCCTTGCTTTTGTGCATGCGCGCCAGCAGGTTGTGGCGGCGCAGCAGCAGGCGCAGGATGTCGCGGTCAATGTCGCCGACCACCTCGCGCAACGGGCGGCGGGGGCGGGTGTCGTGGGCTTGCTCGGTCATGCTCGGTCCTCTGCGGGAAATGCGTGCGGCGGGGGTTGATTTTTGTCTGCGCAAGCCTGTTAGCCCGAAACGCGTCCGCTGGCAAGGGCACGCGGCGGCCGCCGGGGGCGTTTTCGAGCCTGTCCCGGGCGCCCGGCCGGGAAAAAACGGCAAGGGGGCTTTACGCGGCCTCTTTTTCCGAATATGCTCTAGGCATTGGTTTTACTGGCTTTACGGGGGAGGGCATTGTGAAGATCCCGCGAAATTTTGCAAAAGGGGCTTGACGCGAACAGCGCTCGCTTGTTACTAAATGCGCAAGCCATGCGCCCCCATAATTTTCGAGGCGCGCGACTGACTTGGCGTGCCGGCAAGGGATCGCGCACGCCTCGCCGAGGGCTTGGCGGGAGTTTTGTAACACTTTTAAGAGTTGGAGGATACGTATGCCGACGTTTGTCGATCCGTCCAAATGCGACGGCTGCAAGGGTGGCGAAAAGACGGCCTGCATGTACATTTGCCCCAACGACCTGATGATCCTCGACCCCGAGGAAATGAAGGCCTACAACCAGGAACCCGACGCTTGCTGGGAATGCTATTCCTGCGTGAAGATCTGCCCGCAGGGCGCCATCACGGCCCGTCCCTACGCGGACTTCGCGCCCATGGGCGGCACCTGTATCCCCATGCGTTCGGCCGACTCCATCATGTGGACGGTCAAGTTCCGCAACGGTAGCGTGAAACGCTTCAAGTTCCCCATTCGCACCACGCCTGAAGGTTCCATCAAGCCCTTTGAAGGCCATCCCGAAGGCGCCAACCTGGAAGATGAACTGCTGTTCACCGAGCAGGTTCTGGCCGCTCCGAAGGAAGCCTTGGGCAAGAAGTTCGACGTGTCCGACGCCGACAAGGTCTTCACCTGCATGGAACACGGTCGTTAAGCCGTTTCAACCGCTAGTGCGATAAGGAGAAACAATTATGCCGATGATTCCCGTTAAGGAAGCGACCAAGGGCGTAGCCATCAGCGAACCCGAAGTGAAAGAACATGCGGTTGACCTGCTCATCGTGGGCGGCGGCATGGGCGCTTGCGGCGTCGCTTACGAAGCTGTGCGTTGGGGTGACAAACATGGCCTGAAAATCATGCTCTGCGACAAAGCCGCGCTGGAACGCTCCGGCGCCGTGGCGCAGGGTCTTTCCGCCATCAACACCTACCTTGGCGAAAACAGCGCCGACGACTACGTGCGCATGGTCCGCACCGACCTTATGGGTCTGGTCCGCGAAGACCTGATCTTCGACGTGGGCCGGCATGTGGACGACTCCGTGCATCTGTTCGAAGACTGGGGTCTTCCCTGCTGGATCAAAGGCGACGACGGCCACAACCTGAACGGCGCCGCCGCCAAGGCCGTCGGCAAGTCCCTGCGCAAGGGCGACAAGCCCGTGCGTTCCGGCCGCTGGCAGATCATGATCAACGGTGAGTCCTACAAGTGCATCGTGGCCGAAGCGGCCAAGAACGCCTTGGGCGAAGACCGGATCATGGAACGCATCTTCATCGTGAAGCTGCTGCTCGACAAAAACACCCCCAACCGCATCGCGGGCGCCGTGGGCTTCAACCTGCGCGCCAACGAGGTGCATATCTTCAAAGCCAACACCGTTATGGTGGCCGCCGGCGGCGCGGTGAACGTGTACCGCCCCCGCTCCACCGGTGAAGGCATGGGCCGCGCCTGGTATCCCGTGTGGAACGCCGGTTCCACCTACACCATGTGCGCTCAGGTCGGCGCTGAGATGACCATGATGGAAAACCGCTTCGTGCCCGCCCGTTTCAAGGACGGTTACGGCCCGGTGGGTGCCTGGTTCCTGCTGTTCAAGGCCAAGGCCACCAACTCCAAGGGTGAAGACTACTGCGCGACCAACAAGGCCATGCTGAAGCCCTACGAGGACCGCGGCTACGCCAAGGGCAACGTCATCCCCACCTGCCTGCGCAACCACATGATGCTGCGTGAAATGCGCGAAGGCCGCGGCCCCATCTACATGGACACCAAGACCGCCCTGCTGAACACCTTCGCCAGCCTGAACGAAGAAGAGCAGAAGGACCTTGAGTCCGAAGCTTGGGAAGACTTCCTCGATATGTGCGTGGGCCAGGCCAACCTGTGGGCCTGCACCAACACCGCCCCCGAGGAACGCGGCTCCGAGATCATGCCCACCGAGCCCTATCTGCTCGGTTCGCACTCCGGCTGCTGCGGTATCTGGGTGTCCGGTCCGGACGAAGCCTGGGTGCCCGAGGACTACAAGGTCAGAGCCTCCAACGGCAAGGTCTACAACCGCATGACCACCGTGGAAGGCCTGTTCACCTGCGCCGACGGCGTGGGCGCTTCCGGGCACAAGTTCTCCTCCGGCTCGCACGCCGAAGGCCGTATCGCCGGCAAGCAGATGGTTCGCTGGTGCCTGGACCACAAGGACTTCAATCCTGAAATCAAGGAATCGGCCGACGAACTGCGCAAGCTGATCTATCGTCCGTACTATAACTTCGTGGAAGGCAAAGCCATTTCCACGGATCCCGTGGTGAACCCGAACTACATCACGCCCAAGAACTTCATGATGCGCCTCATCAAGTGCACCGATGAATACGGCGGCGGCGTGGCCACCTACTACACCACCTCCCAGGCGCTGCTCGACACGGGCTTCAATCTGCTGGCCATGATGGAAGAAGACTCCCAGAAGCTGGCCGCCCGCGACCTGCACGAACTGCTGCGCTGCTGGGAAAACTACCATCGCCTCTGGACCGTGCGCCTGCACATGCAGCACATCGCCTTCCGTGAGGAATCCCGTTATCCCGGCTTCTACTATCGTGCCGACTTCATGGGTCTGGACGACAGCAAGTGGAAGTGCTTCGTGAACTCCAAGTACGATCCCGCCACCGGCGAGACCAAGATCTTCAAGAAGCCCTACTACCAGATCATCCCCGACTAGTCGGCGGTATTGACCATCAGGGGGCGGCCCTCGGGCCGCCCCCGTTGCCGGCGGCGCCGGCGATCCGGCGCGTGGGGCCGTCAAGAAACGGTATGCCGTTTCCGGCGGTCGCGCGGGTTCCTGAGAACGGTTCAGGCTTGAGATGTCTGCCTGGTGGAGGGCAACCTTCGGCACCCATCTCGCGGCAAGGATGCGCGAGCAGTTCTTGCGGCCCGGTCCGTTCAGGCGGAGCCGGCCATCTGTCAGGGTTGGCCCTTTGTGGTCCGCCCTCTTTTTTCCCGCGGCGGGAGGCCGGTCTTCCTTCTTCAGCCGCTATGCAACAACGCAGGAGGATATCCAGGATGTCCAATGCCATTCTCGTCGTGGGCGGCGGCTTTTCAGGCCTCACAGCCGCCATTGAAGCGGCGGAACTGGGCCACGACGTCTATATCGTCGAAAAGTCGCCCTGGCTCGGCGGCCGCGTGGCTCAGCTCAACAAATATTTCCCCAAACTCTGTCCCCCCTCCTGCGGCTTGGAAATACAGTTCCAGCGCATCAGGAAAAACCCGCGCATCAAATGCCTGACCATGGCCGAAGTCACGGGGCTCACGGGCCGCAAGGGCGACTACAGCGTGCGGGTCCGCCTGAGCCCGCGCCGCACCGCGCCCCACAACGTGGACTTCAGCCTGCTGGCCTCCAGCCTGGAAGGCGAAACTCCCAGCGAATTCGATCTGGGCCTTTCCAAGCGCAAGGGCTTGTATAAAGCCATGCCTTTCGCCTTCCCCGGCCGCTATGTGCTGGACCCCTCCACCCTGTCCAAGTCCGACGCGGCGCGGGTGGCGGGCAATAAATTTCTTAATCTTACGGAAAAAGAGCACGAGATCGAGCTGAACGTGGGCGCCATCGTGGTGGCCACGGGCTGGAAGCCCTATGACGTGACCCGCCTGACCAATCTGGGCGCGGGTTCGGTGAAAAACTGCATTTCCAACATGCAGATGGAGCGTCTGGCTTCGGCTTTCGGCCCCACGGGCGGCCGCATCGTCCGTCCTTCGGACGGCCGGGCCCCCCACACTGTGGCCTTTGTGCAGTGCGCGGGCTCGCGTGACCAGAACCATCTGAATTACTGTTCCTATATCTGCTGTATGGCTTCGCTCAAGCAATGCCTGTACATCGCCGAACAGAATCCGGATACCCTGATCACTGTCTATTACATTGATTTGCGCGCCCCCGGCCGCTACGTCAACGTTCTGGAAAAGGTCAAGGCCTTGCCCAACGTGCGTTTCGTCAAGGGCAAGGTGGCCGACGCTGTCCAGGCTGACGGCGACAAGGTGCGCGTCACGGTGGAAGACGCCGTGCGCGGCGAAAAACTCACCCTGGACTATGATCTCGTGGTGCTGGCCACAGGCATGCAGCCCTCGCTGGCCGGCGAAAATCCGCCGCTGCCCCTGCCCCTGGATGAAGACGGCTTCATCGCGGGCGGCGAGGAGGCCGGCATTTTCGCGGCCGGTTGCGCGCGCATGCCCCTGGATGTGACGCGCTCGGCGCAGTCCGGCACAGCCGCCGCCCTGAAGGCGGTACAAACGGTGAAAGGGAGGTAGGCGGCATGGCCGGTAAAATTGGCGTCTATTTTGACCTGCAGAACATCGGCGGAGGCCTCGACGTGGAGGCCCTGGCCGCCCAAACGCGCGACAAGTGGGGCGACCTGACTCCCGTGGTCAAGGTCGTTCCCCTGCTGGCCGAGGCGGTGGACGAAGTCAAGGCCGATATCGAGGCCCAGGGCCTGGACGGCGTGCTGCTCTGCGGCGCTTCGCCGCGCGTGGACGGAGACCTGTACCGTTTCCCCGTGCAGGTGGAGCATGTGAATCTGCGCGAGCAGTGCGTGCTGGCCTATAAGAATCCGGACAACAGCCCGGTGGACAGCGCCGAGGGCGCGCCGGAACTGCTGACCCTCATGGCCCGCGACTATGTGAACATGGGCGTGGTCAAACTGCAGAAGAGCGAGGTGCCGGACTCTGCGGCCATTCCGGGCGTAGCCCGCATCCTGGTCATCGGCGGCGGCTGGACCGGCCTCACGGCTGCGGCCGAGGCGGCGGCCACCGGCTATGAAGTGGTGCTGGTGGAAAAGGCCGAAAAGCTGGGCGGCGCGGTCAACAACATTCCCACCGCCTCGCCCCTGGGACCGCTGTGGACCGACAAGCAGCCCACCAACCTGGCGGCCAAGATCGAAAAGGTCACGGCTGACGACAAGATCACGGTGCATCTCAATGCCCGCATGGAAAAGCTGGAAGGCCAGCCCGGTGAATTCACGGCCGTCATCGCCACGGCCGGGGGCCCGGTGAGCGTGGAAGTGGGCGCTGTGGTCCTGGCGAGCGGCTGGGTGCCCCTGGATGAAAAATACCTGGCCCCCATGGGCCTGGGCGTGAGCCCCAAGGTGGTGCATGCGGCCCAGTTCGGCAAAATGCTGGTGGCCGGCGAAGTGACGGCCCGGCGCATCGCCTTTGTGCTGGACACGACCCTGGCCGAGGAGGCCGTGCGCAAGGCCGCTGAGGAAGCCCCCGAGGCTCCGGCCGAAGCGGAGGCCGCCAAGCCCGCTCCCGCGGGGGAAGAGGGCGGGGAAAAGCCCTTTGTCAAGGAAGACCTGGAGAGCGTCAAGCATCTGCAGTACTCCAACGCGGTGAACAGCGTGGGCATGCTGCGGCTGGCCAACACCATTTGTGAAAAGACCGACGACGCCACCCAGGCCTTTATTCTCTACAAAGATATGACCGTGCCCGGCATTCTCGAGCGCTTCTACAAGAAGATGCAGGACCGCCTGGGCGTGATGATGACCAAGGCCGATGTGACCGAAATCCGCGATCACGGCGACCGCATGGTGGTGGCCTGCAAAAACACCCTGCTGGGCATGGATTTCGACCTGGACGTGGACCTGGTGGTTCTGCCCACGGGCCTGGTGCCCACCACGGCCAAGGACGTGACCGTGGGGTTCGCTTACCGCCAGGGCCCGGATTTCCCGGATCTGGAGCTTTTTGACGGTTTCGCGGACTCCAACTATATCTGCTTCCCCTACGAGACCCGGCGTACCGGCGTCTACGCGGCGGGCTGCGTGCGTCAGCCCCTGACCATGGACGCCTGCGAGGAAGACGCCAGGGGCGCCGTGCTCAAGGCCATACAGTGCATTGAAGCGGCCGAGCACGGCGTGTCCGTGCACCCGCGTTCCGGCGACCGCTCCTACCCGGTGTTCAACTTCGTGCGCTGCACCCAGTGCAAGCGCTGCACCGAGGAATGCCCCTTCGGCGCCCTGGACGACGACGAAAAAGGCACGCCCAAGCCCAATCCGGCCCGTTGCCGCCGCTGCGGCACCTGCTTCGGCGCCTGCCCCGAGCGCGTGATCTCCTTTGCCAACTACAATATCGACCAGATCGGCTCCATGATCCGCGAGGTTCAGGTGCCCAAGGACTTCAAGAAAGAAGGCCCGCGCATCCTGATCCTGGCCTGTGAAAACGACGCCTACCCGGCCCTGGACATGGCCGGTATGCGCCGCAAGAGCTGGAGCCCCTACTGTCGCATCATCCCGGTGCGCTGCCTGGGTTCGGTCAACGCCATCTGGGTGTCCGACGCCATGAGCAAGGGCTTTGACGGCGTGATGCTGCTGGGCTGCAAATACGGCGACGATTACCAGTGCCACTTTGTGAAAGGCTCCGAAATCTGCAACCGCCGCAAGGAAAACATCGCCGAGACGCTCAACCGTCTGGGCGTGCAGCCCGAGCGCGTGGATCAGCTGGAAGTGGCCATTGACGAATATGACAAGGTGCCCGATCTGATCGACGGCTTCGTGGCCCGCATTTCGGCTATGGGCCCCAACCCGTTCAAGGGCATGTAGGAGGATGGCAGCAATGGCACAATGTACGCTTAAACCGGATCTTGAGTTTACCCGGGAGCTCACGGAAGCGGGGGGCGAATCCCTCAAAAAGTGCTTCCAGTGCGCCACCTGTTCCGTGGCCTGCCCGCTCGCTCCGGCCAACGCGCCCTATCCGCGCAAGGAAATGGTCTGGGCTTCCTGGGGCCTCAAGGACAAACTGCGCGCCGACGTGGACCTCTGGCTCTGCCACAACTGCGGCAACTGCTCGGATCTCTGCCCACGCGGCGCCAAGCCTGCGGACATGATGGCCGCGGCCCGCAACGTGATCTATAAGGACCTTACCGCGCCCTCCATCGTGGGCAAGTGGATGAGCAAAGCCTCGGGCCTGCCCATTCTCTTCGCCATTCCGGCGGCGCTCTGGCTCATCGTCTGGTGGATTCGCGCCGGGTACAACAACGGCGAGTGGTTTCCGCGCGCCGCTGACGGCCGCATCGTCTTCGGCCAGATCTTCTACGGCGACTATACCATCGACCCCATCTTCATGATCACCTTCTTCGGGGCCTGCTTCATCCTGTTGCGCGGGGTGATGAAACTCTGGGCCATGTTCAAGCCCGAGGGCCGCATGACGGTCATCGGAAAAACCAAGTGCTGGGTCTGGCACCTCTGGGACGTGCTCTGGGATGAGGTCATTACCCACCGCAAGTTCAACGACTGCGAGGACGGCCCGGCCACCGGCGTGGACACGCCCAACCGCAAGTACGGCCACGCTATCCTGGTCTGGAGCTTCGTCATCCTGGCTTGCGTCACCGCCATCGTGGCTGTGGGCCACTGGGGCGGCAAGATCATTCCCATGATCAAGATCGAGACGCCCATGCCCCTGACCTTCCCGGTCAAGATTCTGGCCAACATCGGCGCGCTCATGCTGCTCGCGGGCCTGGCCATTCTCACGGTGCGCCGCCTGCGCCTGAACCCCGAATACCAGGGCTCCAGCTTCTATGACTGGTACCTGCTGGGGATCATCTGGCTGGTGGCCGTGACCGGCGTGCTTTCCCAGTGCTTCCGCCTGGCGGACGCCATCAAGCCAGCCTTTGTGGTCTATTATCTGCATCTGGTCTTTGTCTGGATGCTCTTCGCCTATTTGCCCTGGTCCAAGTTGGGGCATTTCGTGTACCGCACGGCGGCCCTTGTCTATGTTCGCATGTACGGGCGAAGCAACTAGCGGCTGAGCCTTTTTGCCGCTGGCGGCGTTACACGGCGTTTTTTGCTCCGGTTACGGGCCGAAGAGCCCGCGCCCTCCGCAAAAAATTTGTGTGCCTTGCCAGCGAACAAAAAATCTCACCCACCGGTGAGAGTGGGTAAGGCGGAAGGAAAGAGCAACGCATCAAAGTAAAAAATAACGATCTCCGAGGAGGAGGCCGCCATGTCTGATAGTGATCGCAAAGTATTTCCCGTGGAATCCGTGCTGGCCCTGGTGGTGGGCAAAGAGGGCGTGGACATCAAGGATATCGCCGGTTATGTGGTGGGGCGCTCCATCGCCTGCGACTGCTGCGCCAAGGCCGTGGGGCCGTTCGCGGCGGCCTGGCTGGCCCGCTGGTACCCCAAATTCATGGACCTGACCTGGAGCGAGGACCAGTCCTGGGAAGGCTTCGTCACCCGTGGGCGCGGCATGCTGGGCGACAATGTCTCACTGACCCCGATGGACGGCCGTACCAAGGCCCTGGCCGGCCAGACCCTGGATTATCTGGCGGATACCTTCGCCAGTCTGTCCGCGCAGACCGCCGCCGTGGTCAAGCTGGAAGAGCGCGTGCGTGAACTGGAACCCGCCGAGGCCCGCGCCGAGGCGCTCCAGAAAAAATGCGACGAGCTGGAAGCCAAGATCAAGACCATGAATTCCGACATGGGCGGCCTGCGCAAGCAGGTGGCCGAATTCCAGGGCAAGGTGGCCGTGAGCCATGACGACCTGATGCAGACCATCAAGGACGCCATCAAGGACGGCCTCAAGGGCATGGTGGTGGGCGGTGTGGCCGCCGGTGCCGCCGTAGCCGGGGCTGACGCCGCAGAGGCCGCGCCCGCTGAGGAAAATGCGGTGCCGGATGATTTCGGTTTCGGTGCCTCCGGTTCCAATTCGGACGGCTTCGGTTTCTAGCCGCTGTTCGGACTTTGTGAATGCAAAACGGCTCTTCCGCCTTGGCGGAAGGGCCGTTTTTTGCGGAAAGGACACGCGGACGCGTTGCGGCCGGGTTCAGAGCGGAGCCGCGTAGATGCGCGAGCTTTCGCCCCAAGGGCGCCAGCCTTGCCCCAGATAGGCAAAGCCGTAGCGTTCGTAATAGCCGATGTGTTCCGTGCTGAGATAGATTTTGCGGAAACCGAGCCGCCGGGCGTCAGCCTTGGCGTAATCCAGCAGTCGGCGGCCGTATTCATGGCCCCGGTGTTCCCGCGCCACATACAGCGCGCAGATCCAGGGCCAGAGATCCATGCGGCTGATGAAATCATTAGAGCATTTCAACTTTGAAAATGTTGAAATGCTCTGGTGGCCGAGTGAGCGGACGCCCGCGCCTGAAGCCAAGGCGGGACCACGTTCCCGCCGCAGGGTGAGGGCAGCGTCAGCTTTGAAATTGGCACAATTTCAAAGTGAATTCACTCTAGGGATCAATCCGGCGCAACCCGCAAGCGTCTCTCCGTCCCGCAGCAGATACCACTGGGGCAGGGGGCTTGGGCTGCCCAGGCAGTGCCGGACGCAGTCCTCATACATGATCTCATTGTTGCCGCCGCCCCAGGCCTGTTGCAGAAAGGCGATGGCGGCATCCGCACAGCCCGGCTGCGCGCGGACGGAAATGATTTCCATCCCACCTCCAAAGAATCTTTAACCCTTGAAGTGCGTCAGTAGCGTTCCGGCATGAAATGCGGCGGCAGCGTGTTTTCCGGCTGCTCGGCCAGCTTTTCGCGCAAAAGGCGGATCACGGCCAGCGCGTCGGCCAGATCCCGCTCCACCTTGTCCAGCTGGGTCTGCTGGGCCGTGAGCGCGGCGTTAAGTTGCCTGAGCTGTTCTTCCTGAAAGAAGCTCAGCTCCTCCAGGCGGGCCAGACGTTGTTCCGGATCGGGCATGGTTTTCTCCCTGGTTCCCTGTTTACGCCGCACTGGCGCGTCCGGGCTTTTTCAGGCACACTGGCCCGGACGCTCCCGGCGTTTTGTCCGGGGCGGACGAAAGTTGTAAGGGGGCGACATGGCTGCGCATGGTCCACAGACGCCGGACAATCTCCGCAACAAGCTCAAAGGGCGTTCCGGTCTGCGGCGACTCTGGAATGCCTGCCGCTATTCCCGCGACGGCTTTACGGCGGCCTGGCGGGACGAGCAGGCTTTCCGCCAGATAGTCTGGGGCTGCCTCGCGGGCCTGCCGCTGGCCTGCTGGCTGGGCCAGGCCTGGGGCGACCGCGTGCTGCTGGCCCTGGTGCTGGTAGTGGCACTGCTGGTGGAGTTGCTGAACAGCGCCATTGAAAACGTGGTGGACCGCATTTCGCCCGAACTGCATCCCCTGTCCAAAAAAGCCAAGGACATGGGCAGCGCCGCGCAATTCACCGCCCAGATCTGTATCCTCGTGGTCTGGGGCACGTATCTGATCGGTCGCTTTTTTTAAGGAAGCGCTGATTCATACTCTTTTTGCCCTCTGCCTGTGCCAAGCCCACTCCCTCCGCCGTTTCCGCCACCGGCATGAGAATGCGATGCTGGCGCAGCCGGGCCGCGTCGCTGCGGGCCACTTCAATATCTTCACCGGCTTCGTTTTTAGCACAATAATACATGGCCGTGGCAATGGTGCCCGGCGTGGGGATGAAGCACTGGGTCTGGCGCGGATTCCAGCGGCGCTGGCGCAGCCAGTGGGCCAGGGCATACATGTCTTCATCCGTGCAGCCGGGAAAGGCGCTCATCAGATAGGGCACCACATACTGCTCACGTCCGGCGGTCCGGCTCTGGCGGACGAAACTCTCCAGAAAGGCCTCGAAAACCGCCAGCGGGGGTTTGCGCATCAGGGCCAGCACCGAGGGCGCGCAGTGTTCCGGGGCCACTTTGAGTTGCCCGCCCGTGAACTCGCCGGTATAGGCAGCCAGAGCCTCGGCATCGCGCAGGGCAAGGTCCGCGCGCACGCCGCTGGCGACACGCACCTGTTTGACTTCGGGCAGAGCCGCCACCGCGCGCAGCAGTTCCACATGCTTGCGCTGCGGGGCCACAAAGGCCTTACAGACCGTGGGAAAACAACAACTGGAACGGCGGCAGCGGCTTTTGCGCATGTCGGTCGGGCCGTCGCTCCCCGCCTTGGTCCCCGCGTCTTCCAGAGCGCAGTGGGCCTGCCACATATTGGCAGTGGGGCCGCCCACGTCGGAAATGGCCACGCCAGCCTTGCTCCGTCTGCCGGAGGCCGCGTCACGGCCCAGAGCACGCGCCTCGGCCAGAATGGAGTCCGCCGAGCGCGAGCTGATGTGGCGCCCCTGATGCAGAGCCAGGGAACAGAACGAACAGCCTCCGCCGCAGCCCCGGTGGCTGGTGATGCTGGTGCGCAGCATTTCCGCCGCCGGAATAGGCTGCGTATAGACGGGATGGGCCTCCCGGCAAAAGGGCAGGCTGTAGAGTTCGTCCATTTCCGCCGTAGTCAGGGGCGCGGGAGGCGGGGCCAGAACCAGGGCGCGGCCGTCCACGGGCTCAAAGGCCCAGGCGTCGCCCCGGTGCACCTGCTGTTCCAGCATCTGGGTCAGCCTGAGCAATTGTTCCGGTTCGTCCAGCAGCTGCTGATGGCTTGGCAGGGTCATCAGCGGCGCGCCCGCCAGCGTGGCGGGCGGCTTGGCGGGTCGGCCCTCGGCGTTCAGTTTGTCAAGCCAGGCCGTGCCGGGAATTCCGGCCAGCACGTTCGCGCCCGGGCTCTGGTCCCGGCCCTGATTCCGGTCTTGATCCAGGCGGCGGGCACATTCCAGAATAGCGCGTTCGCCCATGCCCCAGACCAGCAAGTCAGCCTTGGCGTCCATAAGAATGGGGCGGCGCAGGGCGTCGGTCCAGAAATCGTAATGGCTGACCCGCCGCAGGGAGGCTTCAATGCCGCCCAGCACCAAGGGCAGGCCGGGAAAGGCCCGGCGCGCTAGGTTGGCGTATACCAGGCAGGCCCGGTTGGGTCGCGCGCCCGCCTTACCGCCGGGGGTGTAGGCATCGTCATGGCGTTTTTTGCGAAAGGCCGTGTAATGGGCCAGCAGGGAGTCCAGGGCTCCGGCGCTGACGCCCGCGAACAGGCGGGGCCGCCCCATGACCAGCAGGTCGTCGGGGCTGTCCCAGCGGGGCTGGGCCACCAGGCCGGTGCGGAAGCCGTGATGGATCAGCCAGCGCGCCAGCAGCACGCAGCCGAAGGAAGGATGGTCCACATAGGCGTCGCCGTTGATCAGCAGCACGTCCAGTTCGTCCCAGCCCAGGGCGAGCATCTCTTCGCGGGACATGGGCAGAAAGCGGGGCTGGGCCAGGGCTGCCGGACCTCCCGAACCTCCTGGATGGCGCAATCGTGTCGAATGGTCGGGCCGGGCCGGGGCATTTGCCGTATCCGGCATATTTTCCGCGAGAGCGCCGGGCCGCCATTTTTTATCCGGCCCGCACGGCATCGTCCGGGAACGCGGGCCGGGGTCGGCTTGTCCGTATGCGCCTGCATCCGACGGCGCTGAAATGTCGGGAAATTGGGGACAATGCGGCTGGCCTTGAGTCTCCGCATTTCGGGGAGCGCTTTGACGACGCGGGCGTGGCCGGGCTCCGCGCGCGGGGCGTTCCCGGCGGGCCGGAGAAAGAGGCGCGCCGGACGTTTCCGGCCGGCGCGGGGAAGCTGCGCCCGCTTCTTCCGTGCCAGGCGTCGTTGCCGGACGCCAGGGCACGGGAAAAGGCGGGGCCTTGTGTTTATCAGCGGCCATTGGGCGGAGTAACCAGAGGCATGTCCGCGCTGTCCGGCGACGGAATCATGGGATCGCCGGGCATATTGTTCATGGGAGCGCCCATCTGGGGCGGCATGCCGCCCATGCCGGGCTTCATGCCCGCCGCGTGGCCTTTGAGAAATTCATCCCATTCCACGCGGTCAATGGCGCCGTCGCCGTTTTTGTCAATGACGACAAAGGCGCTTTCCTTCATATTGGGGAAAGAGGCCTGGAATTCTTCCAGAATCACTTTGCCGTCCTTGTTTTTATCCATTTCCTCGAATTTGTCCTTTGAGGCCGCCTTGGCCGGATCGTCGGCCGCCCGGGCCTGAAGGGCGGGCAGAGCCAGCAGGCCCGCCAGGGCCAGCAGGGCGAACATCCGCAACAAAACCGGCAGGGCCGGAAAACGCAGTACACGCGTCATAACTTGCTCCTTATACGTGGATTTTGTCTTGCCCGCGCCGTGCGGCGCGAAACAATTCTTTCGGCGGTCGGAGGGCCGCCGATTTTTTTAGTATCGGCCAATCCGTCGTCCCTGTCCAGCCTCTTCGGCGGCCAGGGCCGTGGCCGTTGGCACGCGAAGCGCGCCATACGGCCATCGAGAGCAGGGCGAGCATCTTAAAAACGTTGAGAATGTCAATTCTCAACCTTGATCTGCTCTAGGAAAAATTTTCGCCTTCGCGCTCCACGCGGTCGATGCAGACCGTCAGGTCGTCGGGCTCGCCCTGTTTGTGGTCCTCGGGATAGAGCAGGGCGGACATGTAAAAGACCGAATTGAGGCCCAGCGCATTGCGGGCGCTGCCCGAAAAACGTTCCAGGGCCAGAGCCAGGTTGAAGCGCAGTTCGCCGGGCAGTCCGGCCAACAGGGGCTTGGCGTCCTCGCCCAGGGCGGCGAGCATTTCGGCTTTTTCGCGCATTTTGGCGTTGTGGCCGGGCGTGTTCCCGGATTCAAGCAGGCGCAGGGCCTCGGCCTCCACGGCCATGATCCTGTCATGGCGCTCTCTGAGCCATTGGATGAGCCCGGCCAGGGTTTCAGCGGTATTCTGATCGGACATGTCGTCCTCCTTTTGAAGAATAGACAAAAGCCCGGCCAAGAGGCCGGGCTTTTGCAACAGCGGTTAATCCCAGTGGCGCTTGTCCTCGATGGGCCGGATCTGCGGCGGCAGGCTGCCCGGAGCCAGAACGCGCAGTTCGGGGCGCAGCTTGATTTTTTCGCGGAACTGGTGCAGCAGCTCCTCTTCGCGCTTGAAGCCGCTGGTTTCGATGAACAGCGTCATTTCGTCGATGCCGCCAGGGTTGGTGACCTCGATCTGCCAACGCTTGATCTCCTCGAAACGGCTCATGACCTGCTCCACCTGATGCGGGTAGACGAACATGCCCATGATGCGGGCGGTGGTGTCCACGCGGCCCACAATGCTGCCCAGGCGCGGGCTGGTGCGGCCGCAGGCGCAGGGGCTGCGGTCGATGTAGGAAAGGTCGCCCGTGGCTAGGCGGATCAGCGGATAGGTCTTGTTGAAGGCCGTGACCACGATTTCGCCCACTTCGCCGTCCTTGAGCGGAATGCCGGTGTCCGGATGGCAGATTTCCACATAGCAACGGTTGGCGATGTGCAGGCCGGTCTTGTGAAAGCATTCATAGCCGATGCAGCCCACGTCCGCCGTGCCGTAGCCCTGGCGCATGATCAGGTCGTATTTCTTTTCCATCTGGGAGCGCATTTTTTCCGAGAGACGCTCGCCGGTGACGAAAGCCACTTCCAGAAAAAGATCCTTGCGCAGATTCAGGCCCTTTTCCTCGGCCTTCTGGGCCAAGTGCATCAGGAAGCTGGGCGTGCCCACATAACCGGAGACGCGCAGCTTTTGCATGATGTCCAGCTGGGTGGCCGCGTCGGACGGCCCGGCCGGGATCACCGCACAGCCTAGGTTGCGCAGGGGTTCTTCAAACATCAGGCCCGCGGGCGTGAGCTGGTAGTTGAAGGTGTTCTGCACCGCGTCGCCGGGGCGGAAGCCCACGGAATAGAAGGCTTCGGTATAGCCCCAGTAGTCCTCTCCCCGGTCTTCGGGATCGAAGATGGGGCCGGGCGAAAGAAAGATGCGCTTGAGTTCGCCGATGTCCTTGGTCAGCAGCCCGCCCAGACGCGGCCCCATGGACTGCAGAAAGATCAGTTCTTTCTTTTTCAGAATGGGGATGTGCTTGATGTCCGAGAGAGTCTTGAACTTCTCCACATTGAACTGCGCGCGGTCAAAACGCTTTTTGACGTCTTCCGAATAGCGGTAGGCGTAAGAGAGCAGATCCTTGAGCTGGATCAGGCAGTATTGGCGGCGCTCGCTCTCGTCGAGCACTTCACGGCGGCTGTAAATGCCTTCAGTACGGTCTTTGCGGGTCATGACGTTCGCCTTGTAATATTGATGGGAGGCACCATATGTAAGCAATGATCTGTACTATTGCAAGTATTTTTTTATTTTTATTTATATTTCAATAGGTTATATGCAAATAAAAATGATTCTTGATCGTGCACGCGGCGATAGCCCCGTTCAATGGGCCAGCTCCCGCATGACATCTAGCACCATATCCTGTGGGCGCCTCTTGCAGGCCTCAAATAACGGTCCGTTTCGGTCGATGACGGCCTCCATGTCTTCGACAAACCAAGGTGCCGCGCCGCGTCCGGCATGCAGATAACCCACCAGCCAGAGCGCTATGCCCTTCTCCGAGGCCCAAGGGCGTCCGGCGCTTCCGTGCACAAGCTCGTGGCAGGCAAGGGTAGTCATAGTGTAGCTTTGGCCTGGTACAATCAGGGTTTTTTTGAGTTCAATCCAGATCTCCATGACCCTGGCCTGGGGGCGCGTCTCGCACTGCCTGTGCAGTTGGCTCAATGCCTCGTCAACCCATTCCGGATTCAGACTTTCCTGGCCGGTTTTGCGGGCGGCGTAGCCGTCGAAGCAAAGGAACGCGGGGGAGAGTTCCCGAATATGAGCAGTCGGGCGTGTAAAATCGGCGCACGTGCTCTCCGGATAGGTGTTCGATTCGCAGGCCGTGAGCGCCGATAAAAGCAAAAGCGGCAGGAAAAAGCGGCGCACGTATCCTCCCTACGTGGTTGCGCCCGGAGCACCGGCGGCCGGGTCGATTTTGGCTTGCCGGGCTTTTTCCTGGTCCACGGCGCGCTGCTTCAGGCTGTCGTAGACCGGCGGCGAATTCAGGCAGTTGGCGGTCAGGGCGGCCAGATAGGATGTGACCACAATGGCCGGGGCGTTGTGCAGCGAGCCGGTCATTTCGATCAGCAGGGCCGCGCCGGTGAGCGGCGCGCGCACCGTGGAGGCAAACAGCCCGGCCATGCACAGAATAAGCAGGGTGGCGCCCTGTTCCGGGCCGATGCAGTTCAGGGAGAGCAGGGCCGAGGCCGCGCAACCGCCGGCCAACGCGCCGCCGAGCAGCATAGGCATGAGCAGGCCGCCGGCCACGCCAGAGGCGAAGCTCACGCAGGAAAACAGGATTTTGGCGGCCAGCAGCAGCAAGAGCGCGCCCAGCGGCAGGGCCAGGCCTTCCAGATCCAGCGCGCCCGGACCAAAGCCCACCAGCACCTGGGGGTAGAAGTAGAGCAGCAGGCCGCTGATCAGAAAGGGGGCCAGCACGCGCACGGGCTGGGGCATCAGCGGGCTGCGGTCGGCCCAGTGGGTCAGGCGGATCAGGATGGCGTTGTAGGCCGCGCCCAGCATGCCCACCATGCCGCCCAGCAGGGGCACGATCCACCATTGCAGCAGGGAGAGCGTGCCCGTATTGTGGAAGGGAAAAACCCGCCCGAAGCCGAAGAGCACTTCGATCACAAACCAGGCCGAGGCGGCGGCCAGCGCGGCAAACAGCAGCATGGGCGCGCTGATCACGGTTTTCATTTCCTCAAAGGCGAAACAGAGCCCGGCGGCCGGAGCGCCAAAGGCCGCCGTGAGCCCGGCCACGCTGCCGCCGATGAGATAGCGCGGCATGGTCTGGGCCTTGTCGTCATGCCAGATGCGGCCCACGCCGCAGCCCACGGCCGCGCCCATCTGGATGCAGGGCCCTTCGCGGCCCACGGAAAGCCCGCCGCTCAAGGACACCAGGGTGCCCACGAATTTGGCCCAGATGACCGTGACCCAACGCATGGGCAGATGCCCGGCCACGGTCAGCTCCACCTGGGGGATGCCACTGCCGCTGATCAGCGGTTCATGCCGTAGCAGTTGCCAGGCCAGAAGGCCGAGCAGAACCAGCGCCACGAAGATGCTCAGGCCCACCAGGGGGTCGGACAGGCTGTGGCCGTGCACATAGCCCACAACCGCCGTGTTGATCAGGGTGTAGGTCTGGCGAAACAGGCCGATCACCGCGCCGGTGATGCCGCCCGTGACCAGGGCCTGCAACATGAGCCGCCACACGCCCAGGGTGCGCAGGGCTTGCATTTCACGTAAAATCGGGGGGACTGAGGCACGAAATTGCACGGGAACTCCTTGGCTGGGCTGCAAACAACGCGAGTATGGCCGGAAGATGCGCAAGATTCAAGTTTTCGCGGGAAATTTCCCCAAAAAAGGCTTGCCAAAGCCGCGCCAAGCGGGTACAAGACTTTTCCACATGGGCCGAGGTAGCTCAGTTGGTAGAGCAGGGGACTGAAAATCCCCGTGTCGGCAGTTCAATTCTGTCCCTCGGCACCACATAGAAATCAAGGACTTACGTTGTATAAACGTGAGTCCTTTTTCTGTTTCTACAGTATTGTGGTCCCTTCATGGTCCCTTGCCCGTGGTGGTGGCCTACACGTAAGTGCTCGAAGCTTCACTCTTTGCGTTTCCCCTTATGCCTTTCCCTTCCTGCCATGCATCTGGGCAGGAGCGCCCGCCTGTGCCCTCATTCAACGACATTCCTGTGGCCATTCTGACACACGTCGCCAGGGCACGCACACCGACACTCAAGGACGTGGCTGTGGCCATTACGACGGCCGTCAGCCAAGCTATGGAGCGGGCGCTTCCTTTCACGCCGGCGTAGCCGGCGATCTCCAGGGAGGCGCGGCCTTCCCCTCCCCGCACCCCTCCTTCCAAAAAAGACAGGGCAAAACATCCTGGTTGGCAGCCGAGTGGCCGAGCGGCTGCGGGTCCTTCCTAGGACCTCGGGCGAGGGACGGAACGCCGGCCCCGAGAGTTCGGGGATTTTGTGGGTTTTGTTTCCTGGGAATTCGGGATCGTTCCGGCGCGACAAAGGTGAAGCAACGTGCGGCGCTCCGGATCCCCGAAGTGCCTGTGCCCTTGGAGGTGCGCCATGGCTGATAATGACCAGTCACCTCTGGACGCTATGGCCGCCCGGGTGGCCGCCAAGGTGCAAGACGAAACCGCACAGCAATCATCGCCAGACGCCGAGGCCGTCACGCCAGACTTTGTCTCCCGATGCTCCAAATTCAACGAGAAGGGCGACGGCATTCTGCACAGCGCGCTGTTCCGTGGTAAGTTGGTATACGTACCGGAGATCAAAACTTGGTACACTTGGACCGGCCAGCACTGGGAGACCACGCACATCCATCGGGTGGAGGCGTCCGTTGAAGAGGTGGGCGTCAAGTACAGGGAGATCGCGGCGCACTATGACAAACTGGCCACGGAGGCCCGTGACGCAGGTGACACCGAACAGGCGGCTCGCCTGGGGGCTGCGGCAGACCGCCTGACCAAGAGAGCTTCTTATCTTAATAGCTCCCGCGGTGTGAACGCCTGCATCAAATTTACGCTGGCCAATGTCGACCCGTTGATCACCAAGCCGGACATTTGGGACGTGGATCCCTGGCTGCTGGGTGTGACTAACGGAGTGGTTGATCTGCGCACGGGAGAGCATCGCCCAGGGCGGCCGTCCGATTATATGCGCCGGGCCTGCCCGGTGGAATGGAAGGGGCTCGATACACCGGCGCCGATGTGGGAACAGAGCCTGTCCGAAATCATAGGGGCGTATGAGGGGGTAATTGATTATCTGCACAAGGTGCTGGGTTACGCCATTACCGGGCAGTCGACCGAGCCTTTGTTCCTCATGCTCTATGGCGACCGCGGCCGCAATGGCAAGACCGTCATCATGGAGACGCTGAAAAAGGTGCTGGGTCCCTATATGGGGCCGGTGCCAGCCGAGATGCTGCTGGACCGCAACGTGCCCAAGGACCCGGACAGCGCGTCGCCTACCATCATGAACCTTAACGGCCTGCGCATCGTCTGGGCCTCGGAGACCAACGAAAACCGGCGCTTCAGCACATCGCAAGTCAAGCTGCTCTCCGGCTCCGACTCCCTGACCGGCCGCTATCTCTGGGACAAAGAAAACACCGAATTCCGCCCCACGCACACCCTGTTCCTGCTGACCAACTTTCTCCCAAGGGCGCCCGCGCATGACACCGCGTTCTGGGAGCGCCTTAAGTTGCTCAACTTTCCATTCCGTTTTGTGGACCAGCCAACCGGCGAGTTCGACCGGCAGCGGAACCCCAAGCTGGAGAAACAGCTGGAGGAGGAGCTGCCCGGCATTCTGGCCTGGCTGGTGCGGGGCTGCCTCATGTACCAGAAGGAGGGCCTCATCCCGCCACCCAGCATCACGCAGTCCACGGCGGAATACCGGGTGGAAGAGGACACTATGGCGCTCTTTATCAGTCAGTGCCTGGAGACCGCGACTCCGGAGGATCGCCTTAATGCCACGGAAGTCTATGAAATCTATCACAACTGGTACAGGCGCTACATCTCCGCAAAGACCGTGCCCTCTATGCACCTTTTCGGTCGCCAGCTGTCGGCCAAGGTTGAACGCCGCAAAGTGGGCGGCCACACCTACTACTTCGGAGTGGCCATTTCCGAGGAAGGGGAGAAGTTCCGTCCGAAGTCAGGCTCTTAGGAGCTTATGACGTTGCCAGGATATTTTCAAAAGGAAGGGCCTGCGCCGATGTTTTTATATACCGCTAGGATAGGTGCGTCAGGACAAAAGGACATCTCCCCGGAAGGGCCAACGCGTTAACGGCTATAGCGATTTGTGTGCATGTGTCCGCGTTTACGTCCTATTGTCCTGTTTCTTGAAAGATAAAAAAAAACAGGAAGATATGGACAGGATATTTTACAGGACCTTTCAAGACCTTTGGAGGTTTGGTCATGCCAGCCGATATCACCGACCTGTTTCGCGAGCACGGCCTGACCCCTGTCAAAAAAACCGCCAAGGAATGGGCGTCTCCCTGTCCCTGCTGTGGAGGAAAGGATCGCTGCCAGATCTGGCCGGAGCAGCAGGAGGGGCGCGGCTACTACTGGTGCCGCCAGTGCGAGGCCAAGGGGGACGGCATCCAGTTCCTGCGGGACTATGCAGGCATGAGTTATGCCGATGCCTGTAAGCGGGTAGGCGTGGCTCCGGTGGCCAACCTGAAGGCGCCCTCGCTGCCCCCGGTCCGACGGGCGGAAACCTTCCAGCCCGTGGCCAAAGATCTGGGCCAGCTGGAGGGCGTGAACCGACCGGTCTGGCAAGGCCGGGCCGCGGCTTTCGTGGCTTGGGCCACGGAGCACTTGATCAATACTCCGGCCCAGATGGCCTGGCTGGCCGCCCGCGGTATCGATGCGGCAGCGGTACGACGTTACCGGCTGGGCTACAACCCTGGCGAAAAGGGCAACAACAGTATCATCCGCCCTCGGGAAGTTTGGGGCCTGCCGTCTCTGACCAAGGAAGACGGCAAGCCGAAGAGGCTCTGGTTGCCCAGGGGTATCGTGATCCCGCAGATCCTTCCCGGCCCGGCTGGTGCCAGCGTGGTGCATCGGGTCCGTATTCGCCGCCTGGATGCTGACCGGGAAGAGTTCAACCCCAAATTGAAATATTTTGTCGTGCCCGGATCCGCCATGGACGTCCTCTGGCTGCCGTGCACCACGTCACTCTATGAGGGCGGGGGAATCGTGGTGGTCACCGAGTCCGAGCTGGACGCCATCCTGCTGCACCATCTGGCCGGAGATCTGGTGCATTGCGTGGCATCCATGACCAGCAATATCCGGAACCTTTCGCGGACCGTTTTCGACCGCCTGCAGGATGCGCTCTGCATCCTGGTGGCCTTGGACATGGACAAGGCCGGTGCTGAAGGTTGGCCCCGCTGGGAGGCCACCTTCCCCCGCGCCAAGCGATGGCCGGTGCCCACTGGTAAGGACCCGGGCGAGGCCTTCGCCGCGGGCGAGGACCTGCGCCTGTGGCTTCAGGCAGGCATTCCTGCGGGGCTCCGGATGGCTACGCCGTCAGGACCCCGGCCTGATATGCCCTTGCAGGTGGAGGGGCGCGAAAAAGCAAGGCCCGTGCCGCCGCCGGATGTGCTGCAGCTGGACGCCATGTGGCAGGAGATCCCCATCACCTATACCCGGTTCCAAGATGAGGGCGGCAACTGCGTCGGTTTCAGCTGGGATTACGATTACGCCTGGGCGGCAAAGCATCGGGCAAAAGTGGACGTATTTCTGCAACTGGTGGATCGCTCGCGGGACATATGGGATTGGCTGTCACGCAATCCCGAAAATCTGATTACGGCCAAAAATTTTTTAAACTACAGACTGGAGGTGCCCGATGTGTGGTGACCAGCGGATTTATCTGGCGTCGCCGTATAGCAGCGACGAGCAGACTGTGCGCGAATATCGATACCGGATTGCCTTGAAATTTACTTCTGCTCATCTGACGCATGGTCGGGCCATATTCAGTCCGATTGTCAATGGCGTGTCGCTATCCGGCACAAGGGACCATCTGTGGGGATTTGTCCACTGGAAGGACTACGATCTCAGCTTCCTGCAGCATTGGGCCACGGAACTTTGGGTTTTGTGCCTGGGCGGCTGGGACGAGAGCGAAGGTGTGCTGACGGAAATCAAGGAGGCCCAGGAACTCGGACTGCATGTGTACTTTCTGGAGGAGGCCGATGTCTGATCTGCGTATTGAACTCTGGCCCCTGGAACACCTGCACTCGTATGGCCGCCAGCTGAAGGATCGGGACTCAGCCCTGCCGAAAATGGTGGAGGCCCTGCGGACCTGGGGTTTTCGCGTGCCGTTGCTGGTGACTGCGGACGGTGAAGTGGTCGACGGCGAGATTCGTCTGGAGGCTGCCCGCGAGCTGGGCATGACCGAAGCGCCGGTGCTGGTGCAGGACGATCTGACCCCCACGCAGATCCGGACCTTCCGTCTGCTGGTAAACCGCAGTGCAACTTGGGCGGACTGGAACGATGAAGCGTTGCGGGCCGAAATGGCCGAGCTGCGCCTGGAGCTGGGCAACCTGTCTCTGACCGGTTTTTCCGACCGGGAGCTGGACGCCTTTCTGGCCGGCACGGTGGCCGACAACGAGAAAGATCCGGACGCGGTGCCCGAGGAGCCCGAGGTGCCCACCAGCGCCCTGGGAGATGTCTGGCTGTTGGGCATGCATCGACTGATGTGCGGCGATGCGACCAAACCAGCAGATGTGGCCACGCTGATGGCCGGGGAGCAGGCGGATCTGGTCTGGACCGACCCGCCGTACAATGTCGATTACAAAGCCAAGGCGGGCAAAATCAAGAACGATAGGATGTCTCCGGAACAGTTTGACGCCTTCCTGCGCCGCCTGATGATCTCCGCGTCCGACATCTTGTGCGACGGCGGGGCCATCTACGTGGCCCACTCCGAGGCCGGTGACGGCATGGCCTTCCGCAAGGCGTTCCATGCTGCGGGCTTCTATTTGTCCGCCGTGGTCATCTGGCGCAAGAACCAGCTGGTACTCTCCCGCGGCGACTACCACTGGCAGCACGAACCCGTCCTCTACGGCTGGAAGCCCACCGGCAAACACACCTGGTACGGCGACCGCAAGCAGACCACCCTGTTCGAGCACTTCGCGGGCGTGCCCATCATCCGCGTGTCGGACAATGTCTGGCAGGTGGCCTGCGGCGATTCCATCCTGCGGATCAGCGGCAAGGACGTCATGGTGGAGGAGTTGACCTCGACCATCGTCAGTGCGTCCAAGCCCCAGAAGTCCAAGCAGCACCCGACTATGAAGCCCGTGGCCCTGGTGGAAAAAATGGTGGCCAACTCATCTCCCCGGGGCGGCCTGGTGGCGGACCTGTGCGGCGGCTCCGGCACCACACTGATCGCCGGTGAGCGCTTGGGGCGTCGCTGCAATCTCATGGACCTGGATCCGCACCACGTCGACGGCACCATCCTGCGCTGGCAGGAATACACCGGCAAGATCGCTGTGTATGCCGTCTCCGGTCGCCCCTACGAAGCTCTGCCGCAACTCGAAGCCCTGGAGGCATCTCATGACTGACGATCTGGATCTGCTGGCGCTGGCCGAGAAGAGCGCCGAGAACGATCTGGCTTTCCTGATCCGGGCCAAGGAAGACACCAAGCGACTGATGAAACAGAGCCCGACCCAGGACAACATCGCCGCGTTCAAGAAGGCGAAGGCGGCCGTGGCCGACGAAGTGGCCCGACTGCAACAAGGAGGCGGTACATCCATGCGAGTGTTCAAAACGCAGCTGGATGCTGCGGCATTTCTGCGCGACCAAGGTTTTAAAATCTCGAAGAGCCAGTTCAACCGCGATGTGCAGGCCCGGAAGGTGGCCAAGAACGCGGACGGCAATTTTGAGGAAGGCGCGCTGATGGGCTACGCGGCCGCGCATCTGGATCCCATTGCCCAGGCCGAGAACCGCGCCCTGTCCGACGCCACCGTGGGCCGCCTCACCGCTGACGCCGAACTGAAACGTTATACCGCTGAACGCGCCCGGCTGAAGCTGGCAAAAGAGCAGGGAGAACTGATGCCCCGCGCCCAGCATGAGGAGGATCTGTCCGCCCGGGCGCTGTTCTTCAAATCCGAGATCGAGTCCTTCGGCTTCCGCAAGGCTGGCGAGATCATCGCCCTGGTGCGTGGCGATGAAAGCTCGCTGCCCGAGCTGCTGCGCTGGTGGGATGACAACACGGTCGACTGGATGGACGCCTGGGCGGCGGACCGCGACTTCGGCACGGCCGTCGACGAGCTGCCCGATCAAGCGCTGCCCCTGGAGCCTGATGGAGAAGCCTGATGTTCCGCTTCACTCCCGGCGAACGCCACGTTTTTCGCAAACGGCCCTACGTCCCGTTATCGGACTGGTCGGCATCCAACCTGATCGTCAAGGATGGTCCCTACGCCGGCGCCCGCTATCGCAAGGACGTCAATCCGTATCTTGTGGAGATCATGGACACCTGGTCCTTGCCCGGCGTGGAAGGGGTGGACGTCTCCGGCTCCGCTCAGACCGGCAAGACCCTGGTCATGCACGCGGCCCTGGCCTACTCGGTGGACCGGCGCCCCGGGCCGCGCATGCTGGCCATGCAGGACGACGACGCGCTGGGAAAGGTGGTGGCCAACAAACTTCTACCCATGTTCAAGGCCAGCCCTGTCACCAGGACGGAGCTGCGCAAGGTTAAGGCGTCCCAGATCACCTTTCGGGACAGCACCTCCCTGTTTCTGGCCAGCGCGCAGTCGCCGTCCCAGCGCGCATCCATCTCGATTCAGGATCTGATGCTGGACGAAGAGGCTTTGTACAAACAGATTGCCGGGCAGGGCGTGCCTGTGGCCGAGTTCCTTGAGCGCACCCGGTCCTATTCCCGCACGCGCAAGGTGCTGCGGGTGTCCAAGCCCATCGGCGGTGACGAGTGCAGCATCGTGCAGGCCCTGGAAGAGTGCGACGAGGTGCGCCACTTTGAGGCGCGTTGTCCGGCCTGCATGAAGTACAACCGGCTCGAGGAGGCCGGCCTGGCGCTGGCGGAAAAGTGCAGCGACCCCAAGGAAGTGGAGCGCCGCAAGCTGGCCCGCTACAAGTGCTCTCACTGTAACTACCCTTGGACCGACTATCTGCGGGACCGGGCCGTGGGCATGGGCCGGTGGGTGGCGGATGAGCCCGTGCCCCATCCGCGCAAGGTGGGATTCTACCTGCCTGCCATCCTGTCCAAGAACGTCTCATTGTCGGAGATCATGGCCGAAAAAATGCGCGCCGAGGCCTCCGACGCTCCGGCCGTAAAACAGCAGTATGTCAATGGGATGTGGGCGCTGCCGTATCAGGCTGTGGAAATGGAGACCGAGGAGAGCCGGGTCCTGGAGCGGGTGGACCTGGACCTGCCCGCCCGGACAGTGCCGGGCGACGTGGTGGCCCTGACCGCCGGGGTGGACGTTCAGAAGCGCGGCTTCTGGTACACGGTCTACGGCTGGCGGCCGGACCTGTCGTCGGCGCTCATCGACTACGGCCGCCTGCCGGAGTGGGATGCCGTGCATGCCTTGCTGCATGAAACCCGCTACGACTTTGAGCCCGACTCTCCCAGGAGCGGAGAGAGCCTGGGCCTCTGGCGCGCGGGCATGGACTCGGGCGGTACACGCGGCAAGGACGACGTGGTGTCCCGCACCGAGGAGGTCTATAACTACGTGCGCCGTCATGGCGCCGGGAAGGTGTTTGCCTGCAAGGGGGCATCACATGAGTCGCATACCCCGGTGCGCGCCACCATGATCGACCGCCTGCCCAGCTCCCGGATCCGCATCCCCGGAGGCCTCTGGCTCTATCTGCTGGATACCTATTATTTCAAGAGCCTTATCTTCGCCCGCCTGGAGCCCGATGCGCGTCAACCCATGACCCTGCACCGGGAGACGGACCAGTCCTTTGCCGCGCAGATCTGCGCCGAGGCCCTGGTACGCGACCGTAACGGCAAGCTGACCTGGGTGCGGAAAAATCGGAACAACCATTACCTGGACTGCACCGTCATGGCCAGCGCCTGCGTGGACGGAGCCTGGCTGCCATCGTTTCAGATGATTGTGGAGCGCGAGCTTTTGGCCGCGGCCCAGGCCCGGCTGGTTCGGCCAACCGGGCCGGAAGCCCGGGGCGTGGATCTGCGGGCCGGCATGTCCGCCCGGCCGCCTTTGCCCGCTCGCGTGCTGCCAGGCAGGGAAGCGCCCCAACGCAACCGCCCCGGCTTCCTGCGAGGCCGGGGCGAGTATTAGGAGACCTCCATGGGCCGGAACGCCAATCTTCCCCATGACCGGGCCAAAGGGCCGCGGGTCAATGTGCAGACAGCGGCCGCCCGCCTGGGCTGCACGGATTCCTGGGTATACAAGCTGGTGGCGTCCGGACGGCTGGTGGCCTTCCGCATCGGCAACCGCAAGGGCCTGCAGGTGACGGTGAGCAGTATCGAGGCCTACCTGGTCAGTCGCCGGGTGGATCCGGAGGCGTAAAAAAGGGGAGGAATCGCTTCCTCCCTTGTGTTTTTACAGGCTGATGGATTGCAGTCCGTGGGCTTTTACCAGATTCAGCAGCTTCAGGGCCGCGCCTCCGGGGTTTCGTACCCCGCGTTCCCAATCGGAAACCAGGTTTTTGCTGACGTTCAGGTGCCATGCGAGTATGGGCTGGGATACCCCCTCGCGTTCCCGGAGCTTTCGGATTTCTTCCCCGCTCATGGGCTCGACCGGCACCAGGCAAAGTTCGTCAAACGTGCGCATGGTCTGCTTGTCGATAACGCCGAGCTTGAGCATGTCCTGCATGTCCTTGTGGACGGCTTCGGCAATTTCGCTGTTGTAGTTGTTCGGCATGATATGCTCCTAAAATTCCATCAGGATGCCGTTTTTCAGCAGCGTCCTGAGTTTGTCGTCCGGGCTGTGCATGAGCACGTCGGCCTGCGCCTTGAAGATGGCCAGATCATTGGAGCGGATATTGGCCATGGTGGATTTGGCGAATCCGAAGGCGAAGAATACGCGCTCGCCCTGGCGGTAGTAGAGGATGACCCTGTACCCGCCGGACTTTCCGCCGCCTGGCCTGGCCAGCCGCTGCTTGTAGACGAATCCGCCCAGGTTGGCCGTAATTTGCCCCGCTTCCATTTGGGCGGCTACGGCTTTCAGGGATTCGTCCGTGATGCCTTCTTTGGCGGCGAAACGCTCAAAGGCCCGGAGTTTGAAAAAACGCATGGCTGGTCCTTTTAAAAAGGTATCCGACATTGTGTGATATATACATATGTCACACAATGTCGGACGTCAAGGGCGGCATAAGGGGCCGCGCGCACAGGGCAGGGGTATATTAATCGTCGCGCGTATTATTGATCTTGTCCCACAAGGCCGCTGCCCCTTGGGTTGCATGGTATCCTGGGGCCACAAACTGTGGCCTTCCGCGGCAACCGCAAGGGACTGCAGGTGACGGTGAGCAGTATCGAGGCCTATCTGGCCAGTCGTAAGGTCGAACCAGAATAGAAGACTTGTCAAAATTAACCAAAATGGTTATTCTATCTTCATGGAAAAGAGCAAACCTTCCTGCCCCCTCTCGCAAGTCAAGGCTCTCGTGGAAGTCGGGAAGCTCAGGTACACCAAGTCCGCGTTGCTGGCGGCTGATGCCCTTGGTTTTGACCGCCATGGCATCAAATTGGAAATCCTGCGGCTGGAAACGGCGGAATTTTACAAGAGCATGACCACCTACCGGGATTCCACAATCTGGCAGGACGTGTATCGCCATCACTCCACAGTGGGCATGCTGTATATCAAGCTGACCGTGCAGGATGACGTGCTGGTTGTCTCTTTCAAGGAGCTGTGAAGATGAAATGCCCCGTTTGCGGCGGTTCCAGTCTGCGCCGGGACTGCGACAGAAAGATTCCCTATACCTATAAGGGCCAGGAGACCGTGCTGGACGTGCATGGCGACTGGTGCCCTGATTGCGACGAAATGATTTTTTCCGACGAAGGGGCTGCGGCCGTGGAAAAGCAGATGGCCGATTTCAAGCGCCTGGTCAACAGCCAGGCAGTAGACCCCGAGTTCATCCAGTCCGTCCGTAAAAAGCTCGGCCTGAATCAGAAGCAGGCCGGAGAACTGTTCGGTGGCGGGGTGAACGCCTTCAGCCGCTATGAGCGCGGTAAGATGAACCCGCCACAGTCTCTGGTGGTGTTGCTGCAACTGCTGAATCACAAGCCGGAGCTGCTGGACGATGTTGTCCAGTGCGCCAAAAGCAGACCGGCAGACAATAGGACGGTCGGGATGTGAGTGTCGGATTAAGAAAAAAGCCACATTTGCTGGTCGCCAAAGGGGGTTGAAACGGACTCAACCCCCTTTTTTGTCATTACCAAAGCTGCTTCTCTCGTCTTTACTTATAGGCTGCACAGCGCGTTAGCCCAGGCGTCTTCGGCAAGGATGGCGATAGTATTGCCCTTGGCGTTGAAGTCGATGGCCTGCTGGATTTTGCGGCCGAAGGTGGAATGCGCCCAATCTTCATCCGCGCCATCCCGCCCGCGTGCAGAAAGTTTTGCCATAGCTTGATGCGCCATCCTTGCAGTAGGCGTCAATAGCATTTTTACCAAAGGGACCAACGCCTTCAATACTCGCAAGATCGATCAACTGCCAGTTTTGAACTCCATCCCAATTGACTTTTTTCAGCGTTTCCATGTTCCATCCCAACTTGAGGGCCAAAACAGGGCTCTTGTTGCCCAGCTGGTCGACGCCCGTTTCATTGAGGAAGAGCAGCACCCAGCCGATATTGTCATTGCCTTTCGCCAGGGCGATGCTCTGCAACAATGTTTTGATGTCGGTCTGCTCCATAAGGAGGGGCGACGGTCCGGAGCTGGCCAGCCATGTAATCCAAACAACGCTGGGACCCTGCACAGTCGGCTGCAGGCGCGCTTCGGTAATTTTTTTATCCAGTCCCTTGATAGCGTCCGCTGCCTGTTCGGGGCTTTTGCCCTCCAAGTCAAGCTGACTGCTGCCGCAGGCGGAACACAGCAGGCTCGCGCAGATAGTCAAAGAAGCAATAACGCTCTGGGCAAAGTACAGTCGCATAATGTTTCTCCCTCGTATCAATTTCCTTATAAAATGTACGGAATTCAGATTAGCCTTGACACGCTCCGTGCATTTTGGCAAGCAATTTTGCAGGTGCCTAAGAACACCTTCAACGACGGCTGTCACCCCGTGAGCGTGGCTTTTTTTGCGCCCCCGCGCCTGACAAGCGGTGGTGTATCCTTCGGCTTTCAGGCCGGGAGTGGGCTAATACAAGACCTGTTCGCAGGGAATACGCCCGCCGTTCGTTGACGGTTCTTAGCTCCCGGCCTTTTTTGCGTCCGCAGAAAGGCAATAAGAAACTCAACGAGGTGCCTTATGTCTCAATCCCTTTCCCGTTCTGCTGTTCGCGGCTTGACGCCTAGCCTGTCTTCAGGCAACCTGAACTTCCCTAACAACGAGAGGCGTCACCGTCGCCTTTGTCTGTCCCAAGCTGACGAGAAGAGCGGTGTTTCTTGTTTCTGCCACCGATGCACCTCTGCGGGGTGTGGTTACATATTGGCGGAACAACGTCCGGGTGTCCGCGAGGCCCCGGCGGCCTCTCGTTGGCCGGGGAGCGTTGTTCCGTCATTTTGTGCCTAATCCCAAACAACGAGGTGTCTCATGTCTCAGTCTCTTCCCAATCCCGTTCTCCGCGGCCCGGCTCTTGGCCAGTGCTGCCACAGTGTCGCCATTATTGACGACGTCATGGGCAGGCTTGCCCTGTTGCAGGGCTACTTCTCTCTTCTGAGCGGCAGCGCTCCGGAGACTCCGGCCAATGGCACCGCCCGCATTCTTGCCGGCACCTGGACCGACCTGCGTCAGGTGCGCGACACGCTGTCCGGCATGGTGCATGAAGCGGGAGGGCGCCATGTCTAATCTCGCCCGTCTCTGCTTCCCCGTCTGGAACTATGCCGACCGTGCCGATCCCTACATGGCCTCCATCCGGCGCATCCGCAAGATCTGCGCCAATGATCCGGAGCGCGAGGCCGTGCTCATCGGCAGCGTATTCGATCAGGCCCATAACGAGCTGTCTGCCCGCAGCCGTGCTCCGGAATCGGAGGTGGTCAATGCGTAACGCGGTTTCCCTGGGCACTATGCTCACCACGGATCTGCTGACGCCGCTCATGGCCCATGCCGAGATGGTGCGGCAGAGCGGATCGCCCGCGCAGAGTCGTCTGCTCTGGGTGCTGATTGAGGATGTGGACCGCAAACTTCTCCAGGTCTTTGCCGAAGTGACTGCACAATGTCCCGCTGTGAAAGTGAAATTGCCGTCGCTGGAGTGATCGTCAATGAGCGCAACAGGATGCATGCAGGACAAACAGGAAGAAAATTGTCCTGTGAAATATCCTGATTCGTTTTTTATTTGACGATGTTAGGGAAAATATGCTTACGCTTGGGCAAAACTGTGGAGGGTTTTTATGAATACGCGATCTGAACGGAATCTGGTGCCTTTTGTTTTTGGCGAGAACCTTGTGCGCTCCATGCTGGACGAAGCGGGGAATCCCTGGTTTGTGGCCAAGGATGTGTGTCGGGTGCTTGGTATCGAGAATAATCGCGATGCCACCGCCGGACTGGATGAGGATGAAAAGATTACCGTCGCTAATCCCGACGGTAATCCCCGTGAGGGGATTCCCCTCCAGTACACGATGATTTCCGAGTCCGGCCTGTACTCTTTGGTCTTCCGCTCCCGCAAGCCCGAGGCCAAGGCGTTCTCGAAATGGGTGCGCGTCGAAGTCCTGCCCGCCCTGCGCCGTACCGGGACCTATACCATGCCGAATGCCGTGCCAGGAACGGGGCGCTACGCCATGCCCGACATTCCGGAAATGTACGGCCTCAAGCCGGGGCTTCGTCAGCGTGTATGGCAGGATGCCCTGCAGACGGCCCGGCTGGATGACGCCGGGTCAGAGGCGGCGGTGGCCTGGTTCAGGCAGTTGTGCCGCATGATGACGGCGGGCTATGTGCCTTCGGGCGGCTCGGAAGAGGAAACCCGGCGCATCGTTCAGTTTGCCGAGGAGAAGTGCCGGACGGATGAGCACGGCCGCGTCAACGCCACCAGGCTGTATGACGCTTTTACGGCCTGGTGGTGCGGCAAGTTCAACGAGCCCGTGCCGAGCCAGCATATCTTCGGACGGGTCATGCCCACCCGCTTTGCCCGGCGCAAGCGCGGCGGCAAGAGCATTTACTTTGGTCTGTGCCTGATCTGAACATAAAAATATAAAAAACAGACAGTTACCTTCGCCCGCGGCCGTCTCCCCGACCGCGGGCGAATTTTTTTTCAAAGCCGTTATGCGCACGCAATTGCCGTACCCCGGCAAGCCGCGCCCCGTATGGCTTCACGGGCGTTTTACCCCCTGAAAAAACTGTCTCCATTCTGTCCAGTCTGTCCACTCTGGACTGACATGCCTTCCCCGGCGGTGTACATGCTCGCAAAAGTGCCCCGTGTTTTTGCGAGGCCGGGAGTTGAGCATGGCCGTTTTCACCCGCGAGCAGAAAACCAAGCAGATTGAAGCCTGGAATACGGCCCTGCTCAAGTGCGCCGCCGGGCAGGAGTACACCATCGGCACACGCCGCCTGCGCCGGGCCGACCTGCCCGAAATCCGCAGCACCCTGGACTGGCTCAACGCCCAGCCCACGGTGGAGGACGAGCGGGCCGGTCTGGCCTCCCCGCGTTTCATCCAGCTGGTGCCCGGCCGGGGCGGCAGGGGGGAATACTGATGCGTGACGCCCTGAACATTCAGCCCAACCTCATCGACCGCCTGGTCAACTATGTTTCGCCCGTGGCGGGCGCCAGGCGCATGCAGGCCCGTTACGCCATGGCCGCGGCCGGGCAGATGGCCTCCGGTCTGGTGGCCGGCGTGCGCCGTCTGTCCGCGTCCCAGGAAGGGACGCTGCAGAGCTGGAACCCGCGCCGCGAACAACGCCTGTCCGAATCCCGGGCCATCGACAACACCATGCAGCGGGCCGAGAGTCTGGCGGCCAACGACGGGCACGCGGCCAGCTGCGTGGATTCGCTGGCGCTCAACGTGGTGGGGCCGGGCCTGCGGCCGCAGTCCTATCCGGACGCCACGGCGCTGGGCATTACCGACGAGCAGGCCCAGAAATTCGCGGATTCGGCCGAGGCCGCCTGGAAGATCTGGTGCAAGGAAGCGCACGCCGGCGGCACGCAGCACTTCGACGATCTGCAATACGAATCCAAGCGCAGCATGTTCATCACGGGCGAGTTCCTCCACCTCCCCGTGTGGCTGGAGGAGCCGGGCCGGGCCTTCGGCCTGGCCCTTCAGCCCCTGCATCCGGCCCGGCTGCGCACGCCCGGGGACCTGACGCACCGGGCGGACATCCGGGGCGGCGTGCACCTTGGGCCGTACAACCGGCCCAAGGGATACTTCATCGCCAACCCGCCGGACAATATGCCGCTGGCCGGGCTCACCTCGCGGCATTTCATCTACGTGCCGCGCATGGTGGGCCATCGTTACGCCTGTTTCCACCGCTATCACTCCGGCATGCCCGAGCAGACGCGCGGTGTTTCCATCCTTTCCCCTGCCATGAAGCAGTTCCGCGACCTCGCGGACTACGTGGACTATGAGCTGGTGGGCGCGCTCATCGCGGCCAGCTTCACGGTGTTCATTGAAACGCCGCAGGACGTCCTGGGGGCGGCCGGCGGGGGCGGGTTTTCCGGCGGCAAGGCCATGGGCGGGCGCGACTACGCCCTGCAGGTGCAGCCCGGCACGTTGACCACGGGCAACCCCGGCGACAAGCCGCACATCATTTCCTCCACCCGGCCCGGCCCGACCTTCGACGCCTTTTACGAGCGCGTGCTGCGGGCCGCCGCCGCGTCCACCGGCCAGCCCTACGAAATGGTCAGCAAGGATTTTTCCAAGACGAATTACAGCAGCGCCCGCGCCGCTCTGCTGGAGGTCTGGAAGCTGCACGCCCTGTATCAGGAATGGGATGTGCGCGGCTATCTGGACCCCACCTGGGGCATGGTCATGGAAGAAGCCTGGCTGCGCGGCATGCTGGCCGTGCCCGCGGGCGCGCCGTCCCTGTACGACTCCCCGGCCATGGCCCGGGCTTGGCTGGCTTGCGTCTGGACCCGGCCCCCGCGTGGTCAGATCGAGCCCGTGAAGGAACGTAATGCGGAGCAGCTGGCCCTGGATTCCCTGACCGACACCCGCACGGCCATCTGCCATGCCCGGGGCCTGGACTTCGAGACCGTGGCCAGGACCCGTCAGCGCGAAGAGCGCCTGATCAAAACGCTGGGGCTGGAGCCGCAGCAGGCCCCGCCCCCCGCATCTCCCGTGGATGAGCCCGCCGCCGATGGGGACGACGCCTCTGACGACGAAGCCGAAAATCCCGAGGAGGACAACGCATGAGCCTGGCCAGTCTGCTGACCTCTCTTTCCGGCCTGTGGGCCATCAAGGCCGACGCCCTGACCAGCCTGGTCGATGCTGTCGCTATTCGTAAGGTTTCTTTGTCGCCTGCTCATTGTCGCGCGGACAGCCTGCAACCTTTAGCCGATGTGCCGCCAGGGATGGCGGCAGCCGCGCAGCGGAGCGCAGCCGCAACCACGCTTGCGGCAAGACCGATCGAAAGGCGCGAAGCGTTCCCGTTGGGCGAGTCCACGAGCCCTTACGGGAATCGAGAGCAGAGCGAGGGCGAATCCCGCACAGGACGTGCGGGTGAGCCGATGTATGTAAAAGACGGCCCTGTGGCCATTGTGCCGGTGACCGGCGCCCTGACCAAGAACGGCCTTCGTCTTTTCGGCATGGATCTGCTGGCCTCCATGCGCGGCATCGGCGCGGCCTTGCAGCAGGCCGAGGCTGATCCGGCGGTGCGGGCCATCCTGCTGGATGTGGATTCGCCCGGCGGCACCGTGGACGGCATTGAGGAACTGGCCGCCGCTGTGACCACGGCGGGGGCGGGCAAGCCCCTCTATGCCTATGCGGACGGGCTTATGGCTTCGGCGGCCTACTGGCTGTCCTGCGGCGCCAGGGAAATCGCGGCTCCGGCCACGGCCGAAGTGGGCAGCATCGGCGTGGTCATGCTGCACCGCGAGATGTCCAAAGCCCTGGAGGAAGTCGGCATCAAATACACCGTCATCGCCGCCGGGCACTACAAGGCCGCGGGCAATTCCGTGGAGCCGTTGTCCGACGAGATGCGCGCCTACCTCCAGTCCGGCATCGACGATACCTACGAGCTGTTCCTGCAGGCCGTGGAGCGGGGCAGGGGAGTCAGCCGGGAAAAGGCTCTGACCATGGCGGACGGCAGAATTTTCATCGCGGGCGAAGCCCTGAAGGCGGGGCTCATCGACCGGGTCTGTTCCCGGGCCGCGTTCATCAGCCACATCAAGGAGTCGACAGTCATGAATCTTGCGGAACTCAAAGCGCAACATCCGGACGCCGTGCGGGAGCTGCGGGCCGAGCTGGAAGCATCAGCCGCGGCGGCAGCCGCGCAGGTCCAGGACAGCGCCCGGGACGAGGCGGCCAAGGCGGAACAGGATCGGGTCCTGGCTCTGGCCGGGGCCGTGCTGGGCGAAGAAGCGGCATCCCGCCTGAAGGTGGTGGCGGCCTCCGGCGTGTCGCCGGACGTGCTGGCCTCTCTGCAGGGCGTGCTGGGGGGAACCCCCGCTGCCGATACGAAGCGGGACGCGCAGAAGGAAGCCTTGGACGCCCTGAAAGCGGCCGCCGCGGGCAAGCCTCTCTCGCCCCTGGTTGCTCTGGGCGAAGAAGAAAATAAGGCCGCGCCGGACTTCGACGCGCTGGTGGCGGCGCACATCAAGACCGAAGGGGTCAGCCGCGGCGCGGCCATCCAGGCCATGGCCGCGGCCCACCCCGAGGAACACCAGGCGTGGATCGACGCGCAGCAGAAGGGGAGGAAATAGTCATGCCCTACCATGAAAATTCGCGGAAAACATTTATCGCCGCCGGTCCCATTCCCCAGGACTGCCTGGTCAAACTGACCGCCGCGGGCCTGGAGGTCTGCGGCGAGGGCGAGGTGCCGGTGGGCGTGACCGAAGTGGGCGCCCGCGTGGCGGGCGAGCATGTGGGCGTGCGTCTGCTGAACACGCCGGGCACACTGGAAGTGGCCTGCGGGGCCACCGTCACCCTGGGGCAGCTGCTCAGTTCCGGCGAGGCCGGGGCTGTGGCGCCGCATTCCGGCAGCGCGCCGCTGGTGGGCATGGCCCTGCGGGCGGGCGCCAGCGGCGGTCTGGTGGAAATCATGCCCGTGTTCAACCCGATTCCCGGAACCGTCCCCGGAGAATAACGCCCGCAGGACGCGGGCAGCCGCGCAGCGCGAGCGCTGCCGCAACCGCGCTTGCGGCAAGCGAGAGCGAGTGTCCGCCAGGACGGCGGACCGAGCGTCATCCCACATCAAAGGAGCGTAATTCATGCCCAGAACAAATTCCATCATCCGCCCCGACCTGGGGGTGCTGGCCTACGAGTACAGTCTCGGCGCGGCCACGCAGGGTTTCATCGGCCACCAGGTCCTGCCCGGGTTCAACACCGTGCTGCAATCGTCGCAGTACCCGGTCATCCCTGCCGAAGCCATTCTCGAGTCCGCCGACACCCAGCGCGCGCCGCGCACGGCCTACGCCCGGGGCGATTGGGAGTTCGATTTCAAGGACTACACCTGCAAGGAAAACGGCTGGGAAGAGCCGCTCGACGACACCGAGGCCGCCCTGTTCGCCCGCTATTTTGACGCCGAAACCGTGGCCGTGCAGCGGGCCACCCTTATGGTGCTGCGCTCCCAGGAGCGCCGGGTGGCAGCCAAGGTCATGGATACCGGCACATTTAAAAACGCTGCGGTCGCGCACGCCTGGAACAGCTATGCCGACGCCGATCCTCTGGCCGACGTGAACAGGGCCAAGGACTATTTCCGTTTCTCGGTGGGCCTCAAGCCCAACGCCCTGATCATGGACGAGGACGTGCTCAAGCACATTTCCATGTGCGACGCGGTCATGGACCGCATCAAGTACAGCAACCCCAACGCCATCCGCGGCGAACTGAGCATGGAGCAGCTGAAGGCGTATTTCAGCGTGCCCACCATCATCGTGGCCGGGGCCGTCTACAATAAGGCCGCCAAGCGCCGACCCAAGGAAATCGCCACCATCTGGCCCACGGACATGATCATGCTGGCCTGCATCTCCGGCGGCGGCCAGAACCTGAAGGAGCCCTGCCTGGGCCGCACCTTCCTTTGGGAAGAGGATTCGCCCGGCATGTTGACCACCGAGCAGTACCGCGAGGAGCAGACCCGCAGCGACATCTACCGGGTGCGCCAGAATACGGATGAATGCATCCAGTTCACCGGCGCGGGCTATATCCTGACCGGCGTGACCGCGTCAGCGGGCGAGTAGGGGGCACCATGGCTGATTTTCTGAAAGCGTATGCGCCCCTGAAGAACTTTGAAGGCGGCTGGTGCAACGTGTCGGGAGATCCGGGCGGCGAGACCTATGCCGGCATCGCCCGCACCTTCTTCCCGTCCTGGGACGGCTGGGCCGTGATCGACGCGGCCAAATCCCACAGCAGCTACAGCCGGGGCGCGCTGGCCTTTTCCCGGCATCTGGCCGCGCTGCCGGGCCTCTCGGACATGGTCAGCGACTGGTATCGCCGGGAGTGGTGGGATCGCATGGGCCTGGCCGCCTTTTCCCAGCCGGTGGCCGACGAACTGTTCGAGCAGGCGGTCAACCTGGGTCGCTCTGGCGCGGGCAAACTGCTCCAGCGCCTGTGCAACGCCATGAACTTCGACAAGCGCTCCGGCGCCGCCCTGTTTGTCGATCTCGTGGTGGACGGCGCCGTGGGTCCGAAGACGTTGGCCGCCCTGGCCAGGGTGCTGGACAGGCGCGCCAGTGACGCCGCCGTGGTGCACGCCCTGAACTGCCTGCAGGGAGGGCACTACATCGAGGTAGCGGCCGTCAATGCCGCGAAGCGAAAATTCGTGGACGGGTGGCTGACCCGCACGCACTGCGACCCGGCAGAAGGAGCGGCCTGATGGCCGGGTGGAAGGATATTGTCGGCACGGTGGCCCCGGCCCTGGCCACCGCTCTGGGCGGGCCGCTGGCCGGGCTGGGCGTGGCGGCCATCGGCAAGGCTCTGGGCCTGGGCGACGGTGCCGGCGAAGAGGATGTGGCGCAGGCCGTTCTTCGGGCCACGCCCGAGCAACTGGTGGCGGTGAAGCGGGCCGAGATGGATTTCACGGCCACAATGAAAGAGTTGGACGTGGATCTGGCCCGGATTGCCGTGGCCGACCGCCAGAGCGCCCGGCGGCGGGAATCCGCCACCGGCGATTCCTGGACCCCGCGCCTGTTGGCCGCGGTGGCCCTGGGCGCGTTTGTGGCCTGTATCTGGATGGTATTCCAGTCTCGCCTGACCGGCATGGACGCGGCGCAGATCGCGCTCATCGGCGGCGTGGTGGGCTATGCCTCGGCCAAGGCGGACACGGTCATCGCTTACTATTTCGGTTCCTCCAAGGGCTCGGACGACGCCAGCCGTCTGCTGTACAAATCCACGCCCAAACCCGGGGACTGAGCCGTGAACCATTACCTTGGGCGACGCCGTAGCGCGGCGTGCCGCGCTGACAGCGAAGTCCGGGCGCGGACGGAACCCGCTTCCGGCCGCATGAACGCCCGCACAAAGCGGGGAAGGAAGGCCCGGCCATGACCATGGAAATCCTTCTGGGGCTCAACTCCCTGCTGATGGCCTTCGGCCTGTTCTGCTTCCGCGAATGGTGGAAAGGGCACAAGGCCCAGCACGAGCAATTGGCCAAGGCTATTGAAAAACTGGCGGAAATCTATGCCTCCAAGGCGGCGGTGCTCCGGGCGCACAAGCGTTTGGACGCCCTGGAAGAGAGCAGCGCGGACCATGCGGAGCGCATCGTCCGCCTGGAAACCGAATTGAAGCTGACAGGATGGAACCGGGAATGTCCTTCCAAGACGACATAATCGACGACGTGGGGGCCGTGTTCATGGATCTGTCCGAATTCGGACAGGAGATCCTGTTCAACGGGGAGCCCGTGACCGCCATCATCGACGACGGCCATGGTTCCCGCGCCTCCCAGGCCAGCGGCGGCTTCAGCGACGCGGGCAGCCTGGGCCTGGAGGAACACGTCCGGACCCTCTACCTGGCCGACAGTCTGCGGGCGCGGCCCGTGCCGGAGCAGCAGGTGGACATCGACGGCGAATCCTGGGTGGTGGAGCCGGAGGACAACAGCGTGCGCGTGGAAGCGGGCATGCTGATCCTCCGGGTCAGCCGGGCTTACGCGTAAAGGGAACGGTTGTGGATCTCAAAATAGACACCCGGGATTTCAAGCGCGTGCTGCTGCCTCTGGCCGGCATGGCGGGCGAAGTGGACAAGGCCGTCCGGGCCGCGCTTAAGCGCACCCAGGATAACATGGCTACCAACATCGTCCGGCAGATCAAGCAGCACAGCTTTCTCAAGTCCGGCGAAATCCGGCAGGCCCTGTCCAAGCCCCTGATCAGCACCACTCCAGGCGCTGTCTGGGCGCAAGTGCGCGTGGCCAGCCGTCCGCTGGCCATGGACCACTTCCGCCTGATGCCCCGCCGGGTGACGGCCCGCAAGCGGATGCGCAGCGTCAACTGGCCGCGGGCCGGGTATCAGATCGGCCCGGGCGAGCCGGTGCGCTATCCGGACGGCGGCAACGGACTGTCCAAGGCGTTCGTGGCCAGGCTGAACGGGCGGCTGTTCCTGATGCGGCGCCGGGGCCGCGCGCTGGAGCGGATGTTCGGCTACAGCGTGCAATATTTCGCCGCCTTTGACGCGACGTCCGCGTTCGTGATGCGGGCGGCCCGGACCACGTTTGAAAAGTCTTTGCGCCATGAAGTGCACTACCGCCTGGAGAAACTGCAATGAACACTTTTTTGCTCATGGCCGCCCTGCGGGAACACCTCACGCCCGCGCTGGCCGGCCTGCCCCTGCCCACCCGCGCCCGGCGGGAACGGCCGCGTCCGGAGGATGTCCGCCTGCGCCCGGCCCGGATCCGGATAGGTTCCATGCCGGCCAAGAGCGGGGAGCATGACGAATACGACGCGCCCCTGGTGCTCATTCAGGCCATGTCCGGGCACGACAAGGGCGACGGCTTCGGCCATACGGTGCTGGCCCTGCGCCTGGTGGTCTGGAACGAGGATCCGGAGGGCGCGGAAAACGATCTTCAGAATCTGCTGGCCCTGGTGCGCCGGAGCGCCATGGCCTGTCGGCAGCAGGCCCTGAACGGCCGCTACATCCTGACGGCGAACGAGCGGGGGGAATTCGTGCCCTGGGCGCGCCCCGACGAACAGGCCCCGCAGTTTGCCGAGGCCTACGCGCTGACCCACTGGAACATGCAAGGCAACTAACCCGCCCCTCGCCGCACCCATGCCCGCGTGAGCGCGGTCACGCGGGCGCGGCTCCGGGCTATCACACGCTACCGCGTGCCCTGCGGGGCTTTGAGGAGAATCCCATGTCTCAATATCGTCACGGCGTTTATATTGAAGAAAAGGCCACCGGCCTGGTCACTCCCGTGGAGGTGGATTCCGCGTTGCCCGTCATCGTGGGCACGGCCCCGGTCCACAACCTGGCCGAAGACGTGTCCAGGCCCGTCAACGAACCGAAGCTCATCTACAGCCTGCCCGACTTTGTGGCTCAGTTCGGCGCTCCCGGGGCGGATGAATCCGCGTCCGACTATACCCTGTACGAGGCGGCGAATCTGTATTTCGGGCGCTACAAGGTGGCTCCCATCGTGGCCGTGAACGTCTTCGACCCTGACCGGCATACCACGGGGGAAGGGGAGGGGGCTGTGCCCGACGTCGGCAAGGTCACGGCCTCCGACATCATCGGCGGTGTGGACAGTGCGAGCCTGCGGCGCACCGGCCTGGCCCTGGGCGAAGAGGTGTTTCCCCGTTTCCGGATGTCTCCCGGCCAGATCCTGGCGCCCGGCTTTTCCGGCGACCCGGCCGTGGCCCTGGCCATCGGCGCGGGCTGCAAGGATATCTGCGGCCATTTCCGGGCCACGGGCATCATCGACGTGCCCGACGAGGTGCAGAAATACACCGAAGTTCCGGCCTGGCTCAACGACAACAACCTCACGGACGCCAACCTGCTGTGCATGTTCGGCAGCCCCGCCTACAACGGCGCCGTGGAACGCGGCTCCAGCCATCTGGCCGGGGTCATCGCCCAGCGCGACGCGGAAAACAGCGGCATCCCGTTCTGGAGCCCGTCCAACAAGCGGCTGCAGTGCGAGGGCCTGGCGCACGCCGGGCGCGAGCTGCACCTCACGCCCACTGAGGCCGCCTACCTCAACGGCAACGGCATCATTACCGCCCTCAATATGGTGGGCGGCCTGGTGGCCTGGGGCGATCAGACCACGGCCTATCCCGGCATCACCGACGTCAAGGACAGCTCCATCCCCATCCGGAGGATGTTCAGCTGGGTGGGCAACACCCTGGTGCTCACCTGCTGGCAGTATGTCTCCAACCCGGTGCGCCGCCGCATGATCGAAACCGTGCAGGACACCTTCAACGTCTGGCTCAACGGCCTGACCGGCCGCGAATTCCTGCTGGGCGGCCGGGTGACCTTTGAGGAAGTCGACAACCCCGGCGGCGATCTGATGGGCGGCAAGGTCCGCTGGCATGTCTACCTGACCCCGCCGCAGGCCGGGCGCGAGCTGGTTTTCATTCTTGAGTACGATCCCGCCTATCTGTCCACCCTTTACGGCCTGGCGGCCTAGGAGCGCGATATGTCCCAGACCCTTCCCGTCACCAACCCCATCCCGTCCGTGCTGACCAACGCCAAGGTCTACCGGGACGGCGTGGATCAGATGGGCATCGGCACGGTGGAGATGCCCGATTTCGAGTACCTGACCGAGTCCATCACCGGCCTGGGCATCGCCGGCGAGATGGACGTGCCCGTGGCCGGACATTTCAAAAGCCTGGTCCTGAAAATCAAGTGGAACGTGCCCACCCCCAACGGCGCGTCCCTGCTGCAGACGGCCGGGCACCATGTGGAGGTGCGCGGCTCCATCCAGGAACTGGACGCGGGCTCCGGCACCTTCGTCAACAAGCCGGTCAAGGTTGTGGCCAGGGCCATGCCCAAGAAGTCCGGCATCGGCAAGTTCGAGCCCGGCAAAAAGATGGAGCCGGAGACCGAGATGGAGCTGTACTACATCAAAATGTGGATGAACGGCCAGGAGTTGGTGGAAGTGGACAAGCTGAATTTCATCTTCAACCTCAACGGCGTGGACATGCTGGCCGACATCCGCGCCAATCTCGGCATGTAGGAGATCGCCATGAAAGGACCCAAAACCGCCACTATCAAACTGGACTACCCCGTGCAGCTGGCCGACCGCGAGCTGACCGAAGTGACCATGCACCGCCCCAGCATGGGGGAGATCATCGACAACCCCGTGCGGGACGCCCTGGACATGGCCGGAGAGCTGAAGCTTTACGCGGCGCTGTGCGAACTGCCGGAAGAGGATCTGCGGCGGCTGGATTCAGAGGACTATGCCAGGGTGCAGCAGCAGTACCTGACCTTTCGGGGCGTTACCCCCGGTAAGCGAAATACGGCGTCAGGCGTTGCTGCTGAATAAAATGACCGGGTGGGGGCTGGGCGAGCTGCTGTCCCTGACTTGGGACGAGCTGTGCGAGTGGACGGAAGAGGCGCTGCGTCTGCAGACGGAGATCAACGAGGCTGTCGCCCGGGCACGCGGATGAGGCCGGCCCGGGCGGCCAGCCGGAACAGGGCGGACCCCAGCGCGGCTGCAGACCCCAGGACGGCGCCGAGCAGCGGGCCGCAGTAAAACAGGGCCACCAGGCCGATCAGGCCATAGGCGATGATGTGGGTTATCAGGGTCATAAGCATGGATCACTCCGGAGCGAGACATGAATAGCACGTTCGGCGTCGGTTTTGCCGTCGGAGCGACGCTGTCTCCTACTGTTGCCAATGTCTTTAGCACAGTGGAGCACAAAATCAAATCCAGCGCCCAGCGCATGGAGTCTCTGACCGCGAAAACCAAGGCCCTGGCCCGGGCGCAGGCCCTGCGGGCCGACGTCGCGACCACCCAGCGCCTGCACGCCGCGAGCGGCGGCAAGGATCCGCTCATCCGCGAAACCCTGAACACCCAGCTGGCCGCCTATCAGAAAGCCCGGGCCGAAGCCGCCCGCTACGGCGTGGCCGTGGCGGACTACGGCCGTGCTCATGCCCGGGCGCAGGCCCAGCTGGAACGCACCCGCTACCGGCTGGAGGCGTTGAACAAGGCCCAGGCCGCGTCCGCCCGGCGCAAGGAGCTGCGCGGCAGCATGATGGAGGCCGTGGTGCCGGCCATGGCCGTGGCCGCCCCGGTCAAGATGGCCATGGGCTTCGAGACCGCCATGGCCGACGTGCGCAAGGTCACGGATTTTGACGCGGCCGGACTCAAAGCCTTTGGCAACGAACTGCTCGACATGAGCACGCGCATCCCCATGACCGCCGAGGGGCTGACCAAAATCGCGGCCGCGGCCGGCCAGGCGGGCATTGCCCAGAATGAGCTGCTGGCCTTTACCGAGGACGCGGCGGTCATGGCCACCGCGTTCGACATGACCGCCGAGGATGCCGGTTCCGCCATGACCGGCATGCGCACCAACTTCAAACTGACCCAGGACGAGGTGCGCCTGCTGGGCGATTCCATCAACCACCTGTCCAACAAATACGACGCCAAGGCGGGCGAACTGGTCAACTTCGTCAGCCGGGTGGGCGGCACGGCGGCCACGTTCAGGATGACCGGCCAGGAAGTGGCCGCCCTGGGCACGGTGTTCCGGGCCACCAAGGTGGATACCGAAAGCGCGGCCACGGCGGCCAACGCCATGTTCGTGCGTCTGGGCAACGCGGGCAAGCTCCCCAAGGAGGCCCAACAGGCCCTGGCCGGTCTGGGCATCAGCGCCAAGGGCATGGCCGAGGCCATGCAGAAGGACGCCCAGGGCGCCATGCTGCAGTTCCTGCGCCAGGTCAAAGCCTCCAAGAATCCGCTGGCCGCCCTGTCCGCCGTGTTCGGCACGGAGCACGCGCCGAAAATCGTCAAGCTGGTGGGCTCCCTGGATCTGTATGAGAAGGCCCTGAAAGACGTTGCCGACAAAAGCGAGTACGCCGGCTCCCAGCAGGACGAGTTCAGAAACGTCACCGATACGGCCTCGGCCCGCCTGCGGCTGGCCACCAACGCGGCCGGCAAGGCCGCCATCGTGCTGGGCACGGCCCTGCTTCCGGCCGTTTCCTCCATTCTGGAAACGGTGACGCCGTACATCAGCGCCATCGGCACCTTCGCCGGCGAGCATGAAACTCTGACCACCGTGGCCATCGGCGCGGTAGCCGGGTTCACGGCCCTGCGCGTGGCGGGCCTGGGCGCGTCCTACATGGTGTCCGGCGTGACCGGCAGCTTCCACATGGCCCGGGCCGCGCTGAGTTTCCTCATCCCCGGCCTGCGGGCCACGGCCGCGGCGGAAGGGGCCACTGCCGCGGCCACCAATGCCGGCCGCCTGGCCACTGTGCGCGCCGGGGCGGCCTGGACCGGGCACAAGGCCGTGCTGCTGGGCGGGGCCATCGCCAGCAAGGCCGCGGCGGCCGGACAGTGGCTGCTCAACGGCGCGTTCCTGGCCTGTCCGCTGACATGGATCGTGCTGGCCGTGGGCGCGTTCATCGGGGCCATGGTCTACCTGTACAAAACGTGCGAACCGGTACGGGCGGCGTTCGACGCGGTGTTCGGCTTCATCGGGGACAAGGTGTCCTGGGCCATGGACAAACTGCGCGCTGTGGGCGAGTGGCTGGGCATCGTGGATGAAGCCGACGAAAAGGCCGACGCCAGGCTGGCCGAAGCCAAAGCGGCCCAGGGCAATGAGGCGACCGCCGCAGTGGCCGACGCGGCTGCGGCAGCCATCCCCGCCATGCCGGATCCGGACCGGATGCCCAAGGTGCCCGAACCGCCCAGGGGGGCCATGCCCGACCAGGCCACGCTGGCCGCCCTGGGCGAAGGCAAGCTGCCCGCCGGACCGGGCGCCTCGGGCATAGGAGACCTGGGCGGCGGACTGACGGTCAACATCCCCGTTACTCTTTCCGGCATCACCGACGCCGGTTTCGCCAAGCGCCTGCTGGATGCCCTCCGCAGCCACAAGGGCGACTTTGAAAAGCTGATCTCGGAGATCGTCCACGATCAGGAGCGTCTGGCCTATGATTAAGTACCGCACCATCCAGGGCGACGCCTGGGACACCGTGGCCTTCCGCCTGTGGGGCCAGGAACGCCTGGCGCATCATCTTATGGCCGCCAATCCCGAGCACCTGGACGTGGTCATCTTTCCGGCCGGTGTGGAGCTGGCCGTGCCGGACATCGTTGTGCAACCCGAAACGCCGGAGCTGCCGCCATGGATGGCATAACCCATATCAGCACCCGCCGGGTGAAGCTGTCCGTGTTCATCGGCGGCCACGACGCCAGCAGCGTCATTGAGCCCTCCTTGCTGGACTTCCAGTTCACCGACCATGCCGGCGGCAAGGCCGACGAAATCCGGCTGACCCTGCATGACCGGGAGGGCAAGTGGAACGGTCCCTGGCGGCCGTCCAAGGGCACGGCCGTCACGGCCCGGATCACGGCTCTGGACTGGGAGGAGCCCGGCCGACACCTGACGTTGCCCTGCGGCATGTTCAAGGTGGACGAACTGGAATTCTCCGGGCCTCCGGACAAAGTCACCCTGAAGGCCGTGACGTCGGCCCTGACTTCCGGCCTGCGGGACGAAGCCAAAACCCGCGCCTGGGAGAACTTTTCCCTGCAAGGCTTGGCCGGGCAGATCGCGTCCGAGAACGGTCTGACCCTGATGTACGATGGGCCGGAGCATGCCTTCGGCCGCCAGGATCAGCGCGAGGAGTCCGACCTGGGCTTCGTGCAGCGCCTGGCCAAAGAGCGGGGCATGAACTGCAAGGTGCACGACGGCCGCCTGGTGCTGTTCGACGGCGCCGGGGCCGACGCCCGGCCGGCGGCGCTGACCATTGCCAAGCGGGGCGGCATGTATTCGCCGGCGTCCTATAGTTTCAAGGAATCGTCCTCCAAAACCGACTACGGCAAGGCCGAGGTGGCCTACACCGACCCGGCTGCGGGCACGACGCACACGGCGGAAGTGACCGTGCCGGAGGGACCTCCCGACGCCAAGACGCTGCAACTCAACACCCGGGTGGAGTCCGTGGCCGAGGCCATGCGCCTGGGCAAGTCCGGGCTGCGGGACGCCAACAAGGGCAAGGAAAAGGCGAACCTGGAATTCATGGGCAACCCGGCCGTGGTGGCCGGCACGGTGCTGGGCCTGACCGGCTTCGGCACGTTCGACGGACGCTGGTTCGTGGAAAAGGCGGAACACAAGATCGGCGGCAAGGGCTACACCACGGCCGTCGAAATCCGCAAGACGCTTGCGTATTGAGGTGGCGGCCATGTTTGACTTTGCGGCGTTGGAACGACGGGTGGCGGCCCTGGAGGCGAACCGGGGGGCGAGCCTGCGCTTCGGCACGGTGGTGGGCGTGGAGGGCGGCAGCGCCCGGGTGCAGTTGGAAGACGGAAAAAAGATGGTCAGCGCGCCGCTGCCCACCCTGCAGCGCCGGGTGCTGCAGGATCAGGAGATCAAGTTGCCCGACGACGGCGAACCCGTGGCCGTGTTGTTTTCCGGCCAGGGCCTGGAGGCGGGCGTGGTGCTGGGGGCCTGCTATTCGCCCACGGCTCCGGATCCGCGGCAGCAGCGCCAGCTGGAATACAGCCGTTTTTCCGACGGCACGGTGGTCTTTTATGACCGCGAGGCCCACAAACTGTTCGCCCATGTGGAGGGCGACGCCGAGATCGAAACCAAGGGGACGATCACGGCCAAGGCGCAAAAGGACATCCGGGTCGAATCGGCAACCAACATCACGCTCCGGGCTCCCACGATCACCCTGGCCGGCCTGCTGAGCGTCACGGACAAGGACGGTCAGGCCGGGTCCGGCGAACTGCTGGGCCACTACCGTATCCTGGAAGGCGGCCTGGACGTGCCGGACGCCGATGTGACCGCCGGGGCGGTATCGGTGCGCGGGCACATCCACAAGGGTGTGGAAGCTGGCCCGTCCACCACGGGCACACCGGTGGGAGGATAAATGCATATCGGCAGTTTGGGCGACATCGTCTTTGAAGTGAGCGCCTTCGGCGGCCGCACGGTCACTCCGGCCTCGCTGACGCGGGAACGCAAGGCGCGTTTCGAGGAACATCAGGTGCTGGGAGATCTGCCGCGTCTGGAGTTCCTGGCGCCGGATCTGGCCACCGCATCCCTGTCCATCCACCTGCGGGCCGACATGGGCGTGGATCCCGTCAAAGAGGCCGACCGCATCGAGGCCCTGTGCGTGGAGGGCAAGGCCCATCAGCTGATTCTGGGCGGCTGGAATTTCGGCATGTACGTCCTGGAGTCCGCCAGCCAGGTGGTCCGGCATACCGTGAAGGATAAAATTTTCAGCGTGGACCTGAAGTTGTCCCTGAAGGAGTACAAGTGATGCCCACCCTGCAGATTTCAGGCGAACCCCGGCCCCTGGCCATCGGCGCGCAGGGCCTGGCCGCCATCGAGCAGAACATGCGCACCATCGTGCGCACCCTGGCCTACAGCGTGGCTCTGGACCGCGGCTTCGCCCACGTGGGCAGCTTCATCGACGCGCCGACGCCCTACGAGGCCGCCCGCCGCATTGCCGAGCTGACCCGGGCGCTTGAAGCCCGCGAGCCGCGCATCAAGGTGAACCGCATCAGTCTGGTGCCCGACCCGGCGAGGCTCATGACCGGCACCCTGATGCCCCGCATCGACTATGAGCTGCGCGACGGGGTGCAACTATGAGCGAGATCTCCTTCGCGGACCTGGATCCGGCTGTGGTGGAAACCAGCGTCCTGACCACCTACGAGAATATTGCGCAGACCACGCTGTATCCCGGCGATCCCGTCAGGCTGTTCCTTGAGGCGCTGGCTTACCTCATCGCTCTGCAGAACAACGCCATCAATCTGGCCGGCCGTCAGAACCTGCTGGCGTATGCCGAACAGGGACACCTGGACGAAATCGGCAAGGTGGTGGGCACGGACCGGCTGAACGACAGGCACGCCCAGCTGACGCAGCGCTTTGTTCTGGACGGGCCGCAGCTCTTTGCCGTGATCGTGCCCGCCGGCACTCGGGTCACCACGGCCGACGCCCGCCGGGTGTTCGCCACGGACATGGATCTGGTCATCCCCCCGGGCAATCTCTTCGGGGACACTGTGGCCACGGCCGAAGAAAGCGGCATGTCCCTCAACGGCCTGGTGCCCGGACAGGTGAACAAGCTCATCGACACTGTGGCCTATGTGCGGAGCACCGCCAACGTCACGACGTCCGCCCTGGGCGCGGACGTGGAGTCTGACGAGCGGTACCGCGAACGCATCCAGCTGGCGCCCGAGTCCTATACCTGCGCCGGCCCGGTGGAAGCGTATCGCTTCCATGCCCTGGCCAGTCATCAGGACATCGCGGACGTGGCCGTATGGGCACCCGAGCCGGGCCATGTGGACGTGCGGCCCGTGACCAAGGGCGGCGAGCTGCCCGGAGAGGAAGTTCTCAACGCCGTGCGCGAGCGCCTGTCCGCGGAAGACGTCCGGCCCCTGACCGACACGGTGACCGTGGCCGCGCCGGAGCTGGTGCCGTTTGAAATCCGGGCGAGCTGGTCCCTGCTCAAGAGTGATTCGGCCCTGGCCAGCAGCACTACGGCCGCAGTGGAAACCGCGGTGGAACGCTACCGGCTGTGGCAGCGCAGCAAGCCCGGACGAGACATCAACCCGACCCGGCTGATCAGCCTCATGCAGCAGGCCGGCGCCCGGCGGGTGGTGGTGGACGCTCCGGCCTACACTGCATTGGAAGACAGGCAACTGGCCAGGGAAAGCTCCGTCACGCTCACGTTCCTAGGGGTGGAGGATGAATAGGCTGCAGGATCTCGATTTCCTGGCTCTGCTGCCGGCCAGCATTGCGGAGGATCCGACCATCCAGGCTGCGGCCGCCAGCTTGAACAGCGTACTGCGCAACACGGCCCAGGCCGTCCCCAATCTGCTGATCTACGCCCGCCTGGGCGGGCAGCCCGTGGAAACCATGCTGCCGCCCCTGGCCAGACTCACGCAGGCCCGAGGCGGACTCAAACCCTTGTCTCTGGATGAGCTGGAGCAGCTGGCCTGGCAATTTCATGTCGATTTCCGCGAAACCGCGACTACCCGGGACCAGCTCGCCGCAATGGTCCGCAACTCCATTCCCTGGCACCGCATCAAGGGCACGCCCGCCAGCATCAAGCGGGCATTGGCCCTGTTCGGCTATGACGTGGGCATCGAGGAGGACGGCGAGGGCGACTATTGGGCCGCCTATCAGCTCGGCCTGTCCGAAATCACCGGCCTGGACGACGTGCGCCGCATCGTGGCCATTTGCCGGGAAATGCAGCCTGTCCGCTGCCGCCTGTGGCGCATGTACACGCCGGAGTATGATTTCCGCCCCGGCGTGTGGTCCGGCCCTTTGCCCACCTGCGCCTGGTCGGAATGCTGGTGGAGCAATTACAGCGGCGTCGAGGCGCCCGACATTCCCGGCCTGGATGATGACCATGATCTCATCGTCAGCTTCGGCGGCAGGCGCGGCGTGCTGGTGCAGCCGTACTGCCGCGCCGACGCCTGCGTGGGCTGCGCCTTGGCTCTTGTTCACGGCTGGAAGGCCCGTTACCTGGATTTCCCGGCCTGGAGCGAGAGCGTCTATGGCGATGCCTTTCCGCGCAATCACGGCTTCACCTTCTCGCATCTCTATTCCTTCACCTGGGCCACCCCCCTGTATGAGCGCCACCGCTGGACCGGCCCGTGGGACAAGCGGCGCTGGCGGGGCAAACTGCTGCGGGTCGACCGTGACCTCCAACCCTGGCGTTTCAACGTGCGGGGCCATGCCTTGAGCGAAGGCGTCTGGAGCGGCGCGGAGCCCGGCTACAGCCCCACATTCCGACCGGACCCGGCGCACGGCCGCGTGTTGCCGGATACTCCCGGCGCGTGGTCGGCGCTCAATGCCTGTTGGGGCCCTGCCCCGGTGGTGGAATTGCTGCCCGATCCGCAGATCTGGGGCGACAGTGCCTGGAGTGAGGACGCCCTTGCGCCGGACTACCGTGAATTACTGGAAATCGTGCCTTGTATGCGCGGCGAAGCCGTGGAGCCCGTGCGTCCCGCCCGTCCCAGAGGAATGTTTACGGCGGCGCATGCCTCCGCCGCCCGCCCTCTGTATAACCGGCATTGGGCCGGACAGTGGGACAAGCGGCGCTGGCGCGGGCATTGCGGATTTTTCAATCTGACAACCATTCCCCTGGAGGACGCATGAGTATTGCAACCCTGACGCACGCCGCGGCAGCCGTTGCGACGCAGGAAGCTACGGATGGCGACAGCCGGCGTAACATCAACCGTGAGTATAACAAGGATAAGGGGTAACTATGTCCATCGCTACCTTGACGCACGCTGGGCGCGCGGCGTTCGCGCTGTCCCTTTCCAAGCAGCCGCTGCACGTCGCGTTGGCCCAGGGCGAGCCCGCCTGGGACAACGAGGACGCGGAGCTGCCCAACACCGTGGAACTGACCGCCCTGACCAACGAAATGGGCCGCCGCGTACCCAATATCGTGGGCTTCGTCACCCCTGACGACGAGGGCGGCATCGTCATTTCCGAGGGCCTGGGCTCGGACGGGGCCGTGGTCACCACCCGTTACCGCATGGTCACGGGGCCGACCCCGTATTTGTACATGCAGGTGGCTTACGACTTGACCGACGCCCCCAACGGCATCATCCGCCAGATGGGCATTTTTGTGGGCTCCACGGTCAAAGAGGGCCTGCCGCCCGGCCAGCGGTTTTTCACTCCGGACGAAATCGACGAGCCCGGCCTGCTGCTGGCCGTGGAAATTTTGCAACCCGCCATTCCCCGTAATCCACAGGTGCGGCAGGCGGTGGAATTCGTGCTGCCCGTGTAGGCAAGGAGAGCGTATGAAAAATTATCTGGGCATCCCCAATTGTTACAACCGCCGGGCTCTGGGCGACAAGGGATATACGCAGGTGCTCGTCCGCGAGGGATACGGCGTGCAGGGTTCGGAAATCAATGAAATCCAGTCCATCCAGGCCGAAACCCTGCGCGGCGTGGCGGACGCCTTTTTGCAGGACGGCGACATCATCTCCGACGCTGCCGTGGTGGTGGACGCCGAAAGCGGCTCCACACGGTGCGCCGCCGGACGGATTTATCTTAAAGGCGCGGTGCGCGCGGTGCCCGAGGCCGTATTCACCATTCCGCCCACGGGCAGTGTGCTCATCGGCGTGCGCCTGATCGAAACCGTCGTCAGCCAACTGGAAGACCCTGATCTGCTCAACCCGGCCCAAGGCTGCCGTGCGCAGGGCATGCCCGGCGCGTGGCGCCGTAAAGAGGAGGTCCGCTGGGGATTTTCCGGAGACGGCCAGGACGGCGAACTCTGTCCGGTCTACGCGGTGGACGACGGCGAGTTGCGGCCCAAAGAAGCGCCGCCCGCCTTTGACTCCACCACCCAGTCCATCGCCGGGTATGACCGCGATTCCACCGGCGGCGGCTCCTATGTGGTGGAGGGCCTGGCCGTGCGCCGGGCGTCGGATGATGCCGACGGCAACCAGGTCTACACCGTGGCCGAGGGCCGGGCGCGGGTCAACGGCTATGCCGTGACCCTGCCCACGGCCCGGCGCATCGTGTATGCCGCCGCGCCGGATCTGCGCTTCATCGACACCGAAATTCACAAGGCCACGGCCGCCGCAAGCACGGATCAGGGCCAGCGCGTCATTGTGGCGCATCCGCCCCTGAAAAATGTAGTGGAACTGCGGATCACGGCGCAAAACACCGTGACCCTGACCCACGCCTCCTACTCGGGCGCGGCCGACAGTCTGCCCGACACGGCCGTAGTGGACATTCTGGAGGTCCGTCAGGGCGATACTGTGTTCGAGCCGGGCACGGATTACGCCAAAACCGGCGACGCGGTGGACTGGGCCCCGGCGGGCAATGAACCCGACCCAGGCAGCAGCTATGCCGTGACCTACACCCACATGACCGCCGCAACGCCTGAAGACATGGACGAGGACGGCTTCACGGTGCGCGACGCGGTGGACGGCACGTCCATCATCCTCAAATACAATCAGATGTTGCCGCGCATCGACCGCCTTTGCCTGACCGGCGACGGGCTTTTTCAGTGGGTGCGCGGCGTGGCGGCCGAGCGCAATGCCCGGACGCCCCAGGTTCCTGACTCCCTCCTGCCTCTGGCCAGCGTCAACCAGACTTGGAGGGCGGCGGACGCGGCCTCCTGCGTCAGCATTGACGCCACGCATGTGGTGCCCTTCAGTGAATTTATGGCCATCCATGACTCCATCGATCAGCTCTGGCGCGAGGTATCCCGCAACCGCCTGGAGATGGACGCCGGCACGCGCGAGGCCGGGGCGCGGGTTGGCGTGCAGGTGGACCCTTTGCTGGACGACAGTGTGCGCGACGTGGGGGCGGAAAATACGGCCGCCGTGTTCGACGGCATTCTCACGCTGCCTATCGAGGCCACGGTGCACAGCCTTTCGGGGGATGTGAGCGCGCCCGTGGCCGCGCGCTGGACGCCCAAAGTGATTCTGGAGCAGCCCTACCGCACGGGCGAGATGATGGTGAACCCCTATCAGGCGTTCGAGCGCATGCCCGCCACGGTGGAAATAAATCCGTCCGTGGACCACTGGGTGGAGCAGCAGGTCAACGTAGTGGGCACCACCACCCGCTATCTGAATACAGGCCATTATGTGCCCGGTAACTCGTCCCTGGTCAGCCAGTCGGCCAGCACCAGCAATCAGGTGGTGAGCACCACCACCACGGAGCTGGCCCATCTGCGTCAGCTTGATGTGGAGTTCCTCCTGCACGGCTTCGGCGCGGGCGAAATTCTGGATTCCGTAACTTTTGACGGGCTCGTCGTCGAGCCCGAGGCCATATAGGGAGAGCGCCATGACATTGACCGCCAATGAACATGGGGAAATCCGGGGCAAGTTCCGCATCCCGCCTGACGTGCCCAGCGGAGCCAAGGCCGTGGTCTTCACGGGCCGGGGCGGTTCCAACGCCAGCGCCAGCTTTGTGGGGCAGGGGCAGATGACCGTGCAGAACATTGTTCAAGCCCAGACCATCACCCGTTACTGGACAGATCCGTTGGCCCAGACTTTTGCCCTGTCGTCCGCCGCGCAGATCTGCGGCGTGGATCTCTATTTCACGGCCAGGGGCGACAGCCCGGTGCGCGTTCAGTTGCGCGACACGGACAACGGCTATCCGGGCAAGGCCGTGCTGGCCGAGACCCGCCTGGAGCCCGCCGACATCGTGATCACGGGCGGCGGGCACACCCGCGTCCTGTTCGCCGCGCCCGTGTCTCTGGCGACGGATACGGAATACGCCGTCGTTGTCATGTGCGACGACGCCGTGACCGCCCTGGCCGTGGCCGAGCTGGGCCAGTTCGACGCCGTGCGCCAGTATTACGTGGCCGGGCAGCCCTATCAGGTGGGCGTGCTTTTCTCCAGCTCCAATGCCAGCGCCTGGACCGCCCACCAGAAAAAGGATCTTGCCTTCCGCCTGCTGGCGGCGGATTTCACGGCATCCACCGCCGAAGTGAAGTTGGGCAGCGTTACGGTTGAAGGGGCCACGGATCTCATGGTGCTGGCCCTGGAAGACCTGCCGCGCGCCGACACCCGCGTGGAATATGAACTGACCCTGCCCGGCGGCGCCGTGCAGCGGGTGGCCGCCGGACAGCCCGTGCGTCTTGCCGCCGCGCAGACGGGCGGAGTGGCCGTCACGGCGGCGCTTTCCGGCATCGCGGGCGGCGCGAGTCCGGTGCTGCATCCCGGCACGCAGGTGCTTTCCGGCACGGTACGCGCATCCGCCGTCTACCAGCCGCGGGCCGTACCGGCGGTCAACGCCACGCGGGCGGTGCTCGTGTATGAAGCCCTTGTGCCCTCGGGCGCGGCGATCACGCCGGAAATCAAAACGGACAGCGGCGACTGGATCGCGATGCTTGCGGGAGGCACGGCGCAGCAGGGCGACGGCTGGGTGGAATTTCGTTTCACGGCCGAGCTGTCCGCCGCCGTCGAGGTCCGCTACCGCCTGACCCTGACCGGCACGACTCTCGCCCGACCCCAAGTCAGGAATCTCAAATTCCTGGCTCTCAACTAGGAGGTGGACCATGACTAACGAAAATACCAAAAATTTAGGGCTTCCTTTGCCGCACATCGACAATATGCTGGAAGGTGATGTGCATCGCATTGTTGCATCGTTTGAACTTTTGGATGCCGAAGCCGCCCGGCAAAACAGGGCATTGGAAGAGTTGTACGCCAACAAGGCCGATGCGACGGATATGCAAAATGTGGCGGCGGCCCTGAATGGAAAAGCCGACGCTGAGGATACGCGCATCGCCCTGCAGGGAAAGGCCGATACAGCGGCAATAAACGAGGAGCTGGCTGGCAAGGCGGATAAAAGCGCTTTAACGGCCACAGACGCTTCTCTGGCAACGCACAGTAAAGCGGCCGCCACTGTGAAAGTCTCCGGACACATCCAACTGGCCAGTGATGCCGAGGCCACGTCAGGCACGGTCACTACCAAGGCCGTTACTCCAAAGCAGCTCAAGGCTGCCCGTGACGCCGGAGCCAGTCCCACGCGTAATGATACCGCCGCTTCCTACACCTCAGCGGGAACAGGAAGCAGCGCCACGGGCTTCAAATTGGCTGACGGCTCGGACATTGCCGAGATTTTCGGCAAGCTGGACAACGTGGAAAATGCCGCCAGCGGCGCCGGTTCCTTTGTTTCTGACGTAAGCCTGGCCGTCAATGGGAAAATTGTGCTTCTCAACAAGAAGATGGCTACGCCGGGCCATTGCTCCTACTGCTCCTACTGCTCCCATTGCTCCCACTGCTCGTATTGCAGCTCCAACTGCGCCTGTTGCAATGGGTAATCCGGAGGGTCTGATGCATTTTGTCATTCACGATATATACGAGGCCCAAGGGCCGCGAAGCCACATCGCCCTGCATGTTGCGCCCACACGTCTGGAAATCATCACCGCCCTGGAGGCGGAAGGGGCAGGAGGCATTGAAGGTGCAACCGTGCATGAAGGCTTTGCCGGTCTCATGCTGCAAAGGCCGCAGGTTTTCACAACCTCCATTGAGGAGCTGTGGACACACAAGCAGTGGAAGGACGCCTCCGTCTGGTGCCTGAACTTCGGACCGGGCACACAGCCACGCCTCTACAATTTTATTGCGGAATCCTTCCCCACACGCCGCACATTCCAGAATACCACACAACTTTTTGGGCTGAGCAGCACCATTTCTCTCTTTGTTCCCTATGCGGAAGCCGACTTCAGCGACATGCACTTTACCGTCTTTCTCTCGGACAAGGGCGAAAGGCTTGTGGCCAACATTCCCTTTGAAGAAAAAACCCGCGAATACATGGAAACGCGTTTCCGGCTCTTCCTGCCCGTCCTGACCGTGAGCGGGCCTGACACCCTGGCCCCGGATGCCCAGGGGGAATATACCCTGCGCGCCTTCCTGGGTGGGGAGGTCTGTGACCAGCCCCTGGACGTGGAATTGGAGCATGTGAACGGCTATCTGCCCAAAACCCGCCTACGGGTGCGCGGCGAGGCGATCTTTCGCGCCAGCGCCCTTGGCCTGCTCCCCGGAGATACCCTGAAAGTGAAGGCTGGTTTCCGGTATTGGGCTGCGGTAGCCGAAAAAAACATAGAGGTGACCCATGGTTGAATTTATTATGCGTGACAGGGCAGGCTCGCGCCACGTCCTTTCCTACGATCCTGCGCGGCACTGCCTGTCCTATGAAGGCAGTCCCCTGGTGCTGCCGGGCCGCGAAGCGGGCGTGGCGCCGGACAAGCCCGCTCCCGTGGGGCGGTATGGCCGCCTTGCCGTGCGCCTGGTGCTCGGCAAAAACTGCAACTTTAGATGCGCCTACTGTTGCCAGCATCTTGCAGGCAAGCGGCACGAGCCGGACCCCAATGACCTTGAAGGGCTGGTGGATCGTATCCTGCGCGTTGCCGGAGAGTCCGGCCTCAGCAATATCCAGTTTTGGGGGGGAGAGCCTTTTCTGTACTTTGACACCCTGAAAAAGCTGCACAAGCTCTTCCAGGAACGCAACACCGCGCCACACGCGCCGGGCTTCTTTGTGCCCACCAACGGCTTGCTTCTTCACGGCGAACGCCTGGACTGGGTGCTGGAAAACGGCATTGCCGTTATGGTGAGCTGGGACGGGCCAGGCCAGCATCTGCGTGGGAAGGACGTACTTGCGGAAGGCAGGACGCTGGACGCCGTGCGCCGCATCTACGCCCGGCAGCCTGACAAAATCAGTATTGCGCCCATCCTCTCACGCCATTCAGCGGCGCACAGGGCTGTGGTGGACATGGTTCGCGAAAAACTGGGCACGGATCATTTCAATCTGGGCGAAGGGCGGCTTATCTCCGTTGTGGACGAACAGTCCATGGCCGCGGCCATACCCCGCGAAGACCTTCCCGACTTCAGCAGGCGTATGCATGCGGATCTGGTGAGCGGGGAGCTGCCACAATTCAGCATGGCCCATGAGGTTGCCTCCAGCTGGATATATACCCTCAACAGGGAAAGCCTCGCCCCGCGTCCCTGTATGTGCCATGTGGGCAGGGATGATACGCTGATTGTGGATCTGGAGGGCAATGTCCTGACCTGCTCCACCTTTGAATGCGGCGATGTGGATGAAAGCGGCGAAGCCCACAAGCTCTGCCACATCTCGCAAATGAACTCCATGGCGGACAGGCCGTCCCCCCAACTGCGCCGACTGACCCGGAGGCAGGAAGACCGCTGCGCCAATTGCGCCATGCTGCATGCCTGCCGGGGCGGCTGCCCCTATGCGCCGGAAGCCTATGCCGACTATAACTGCGCCGCAAGCTACGCCTGGAGCCTGCCCATGGTGGGCCTGGCCCTGCACATGATCACGGGCGACATTCTGGAAGAAGTGCGCTCCGTGTGAGGCCACGAATCTTGTGTCTGGAACCCCGCTTCGGCGGGGTTTTTCTTATCCACTTCATAAAAACAATAAAAATCAGCAACAAAGGACTTGCAACCCCTTGGCGAAAGAGCGAACACACAATCACGGCAAGTGTGAATCGCTAGTAAATAAAAGGGGTTAATCATGAATCGCAAGTTCGGCATCGAGTTGGAAATCGTCTCCATCAACCGTCAGACCGCCCTTCGGGCGTTGCACGCTGTGGGCATCAATGTGCAGGATGAATCCTACAACCACAGCACGCGGAGCCACTGGAAGCTGGTCAGCGACGCCAGCGTGCGCGACGGCTTCGAGGTGGTGTCTCCCGTCCTGCATGGCGAGGCCGGTATTGAGGAGGCCATGACCGTGGCCGCCGCCCTGGACGACGCCGGAGCGACCGTCAACCGCAGCTGCGGCTTTCACGTTCACTTCGACGCCGGAGACTTGAGCGTTGGCGATATCAAGACCATCGTCAAGCGCTACGCCGCGCATGAGGCCGAGATCGACGCCGTCATGCCTTCGAGCCGCCGGGGCAGCGCCAACACGTTCTGCGCCCCCGTGGCCCGCTTTCTCAGCCCCCGTTTTGAGGCCGCAGCGACCATTCAGGACATGATCCGGGCGCAGGGCGACCGCTACTTCAAGGTCAATCTGCAGTCTTTCCAACGCCACGGCACCATCGAATTCCGCCAGCATTCGGGTACTGTCAGCGCCAACAAAATTGCCAACTGGGTGCGCTTCCTGAGTGAGTTTATCGATGAGTGCAAGCGGCTGTCCACTCCGGCCCCGGCCGTGCCGGTCATGGAACATCCGGCCGTCACCGGCGTGCAGGGACGCCTGGCCGCCATGTTCACGGCTGACGGCACCGTGACTCTGGCCGCCATGTGCGAGCGGTTCGGCTGGCTGCCCCATACCGCTCGCGCCGCCGTGACCCGCCTGCGCCGCACCGGGCTGCGCATCAGCCCGGTCAAGGTCAATGGCCAGTCCGCCTATCGCCTGGACAGCGCCCTGATGGCCCGCGCCGCTGCCCCTCGGACGCGGGCGGAAAACCTCTGGACCGGCATCAGCGAAAGCGTTATCCGGTTTTATCGTCGGCGCGCCGCCGTTCTGGCCGCCGTCTAAAAGGAGCGCCATGCGATATCGTACACAAAATGGTGAGCTGCTGGAGGCCGAGAGCCTCCGGCAGCTGGCCGAGGCCCTCTGGCAATCCAAGTTTGACCCCGAACCGACCCTGGAGGGCTGGATGGCCGGGTCCGCCCGACGCGCCGCCATGTACGACGGCAGCGTCATCCGCACGTCCAGCCCCGAGGCCCATGTGGAGGATCTGATCCGGGCCGGCTTTCTCTCAGCGGTCAACGAGTAACCCTCCCCCGGCACGATTCATTTGCCCATAGAAAAGCCCCGGCCGGCATTCGCCGGTCGGGGCTGCTCTTTCCTGTTGAGTCCGGGCCTCCGCTGCCGTCGTCATGCGGTAGCCGAAACAGAATTATCCGTGCTCTTCTCCGGTTTTTCCGGTATTGGTTGCAACGCCTTTGTCCCCGATTCCGTCCATCAAAAGGCGCGTGGTGAGTTGGCGGTTCAATCGGCGCTCTTCAGCCAGCTCCTTTTCCAGTTGAGCTTTTGCCTGCTCCAGTTCCTTAACCCGTTCCCCATCGGCCGTATCGTAGGACAGCCCTGCCACCATATGGAGCAGGGTGCTCTCCTTACCCTTTGCGTCCTCAGCCATCTGTTTCACAGCCGCCGCCACGTCCTGTAACGGCACCGGCTGTCCCAGAGGCGTGTCCCGGCCGATGGTCATGGGGCCTTCCTCAAAGTAGAGCCACTGGCGTGAAACATGGGGATATGCCTCAAGAATTTCAGGCAGGAGTGGCCATAGGTTATCCTGTCGTTTTTCGTTGAGATAGCCCTGAAAGGTACGCTGCGGCATCCCTAATGCGCTGGCCATGGCGCTCTGGCTGGTGCCAAGATGCGAAATTAACGTTCTAATACGTTCGTATAATTCCATAAGCAAGTTTCTAGCGCCAAAAACGCTAAAACCTCCCTTGACTATGCGCTAAAATCTAGCTAATAGTGCTTTTATATGAGCACATCCAATTCCATGTACGAAACTCTTACCTAACAGAGGCCCAATGCTATGGCAACGCCCGAAGAAATCCGCAGAACGGAACTGGTCAGAGCCTGGATGGAAGTCAACGAGGTGACGTTCGCCTGGGCGGCCAGGGAGCTGGGAGTATCACTCAGTGGCGTCCGCAAGTGGTTGCTTCTTTCGGAAACCGTCAGACCGCACCGCCGCGAGGCTCTGCTGCGGCTTGGCTTTCCTCCCGAACTTGTGCCGCCGGGCGTCATAAAGCCAACCGGCCCGCGCCCCAACAGGAAACCCAAGGTCCCGCGCTTCGTCAGGGAAGGGACCGCTCCCATCCCTGTACATAAAGGCGCCCCCGCGTAGGGGCACATTCTCCCCTCCATAACCATTTTTCGCATCCGTGCCCACGCAATTGCCAAGGAGATTTTTGCGATGACCCCCGATTGCCCGTCCATCGTTGCCGTGCTGCACGAACTGGTCAAGAAAGCCCCCAACGGTCTGACGGCCAGGACCATCGCCTCGCTGCTGGGACGGGACTACCAGACCCTGATGTCCGAACTGTCCCGCCAGCCCGGGCACAAGCTGGGGGCCGATCTGGCGCTCCCGCTGATGCGGCTGACCGGCTCCCATCTGCCCATGGACGTCATGGCCGACGAGTTGGGCATGGTCTGCGTCTCGCTCCCTGCGGCCCAAGGTGAGGAGGAACACCCTGTCCATCAGCAGTGCATGGTGGCCGTGCAGGAGTTCGGCAAGCTCATGGGGGCCACGGCCGAGGCCCTGGAGGACGGCACCATCACCGCCCAGGAGCGCGACGCCATCGCGGCCAAAGGCTACGAGGCCCTGGCCGCCATCGTCAAGTTGCTCAAGGTGGTGGAAGCTGGAGTGTCCAAGTGATCACGTTTTTGGCCGTCATGGCCGCAATCGGCCTGGCTTGCGGGCTGTGGCAGGAATTTTCCGAACAGCGACGGCTGCGCCGCATGGCGCGGGCGCTCAAGGAGCAAGATGCATGAAGTTCAACATCGGAGACAATGTCGAATATGTGACCGGATATCGCGGTTACCACGCCGCAGTTGTGGTGGAACACGAATGCGGACACGCCGTTCGCCACATCATCGAGTTTTCGTCCGGGCTGCAGATCTCCGTCTACGAAGACGAACTGGAGGAGGCATAGCCATGTCCGAGCAAAAAAAGCCGTACACGGTGAGTCAAGAAGAGAGAACCGCCATCTACTGCTTGTTGGATAAAGTCATACAGGCGGAAGGCGCGAAGGGAATCATGGTGCTGTGCTGCGCTTTTACACAAGATGGCGCACACGCCATGACGTGCGCCACGGGAACCATGAGCATGGACGATGTCATTCGGGGCATTGCCAAGTGCGGCGGGCGTCTCTTGAGACAAATGGAGCAGCAGATAGAGCAGCAGTGCGCGGAAACGCCGGCTTCGGAGATGCGGCAATGAGCGGCATCATTCTGGTCGACGCCCTGGCCCTTGCCGACAACGACTGCCGCACCGCGGGCGTGCTGATCGTCATGGTGGCTCCCACGACTGAGGGCGGGTCCCGCGACGTGGTGCTGGCCCACGGCAAGCTGGAAACCGGTCCCGCGCTTCAGCATGTGTTCGACATTGCCAGCTGGGCGCTGGAACAGCACAACGCCCGTCCCCCGGAGTCTGTCCGATGAAAATTTACATCGCGGCGTCCTATAAGCATCTGCACGCCGTGCGCTTGTTCCAGCAGTCCCTGGAGGGTGATCTGCCCGGCGTCGAGATCCTCGACTGGACCAAACTCGCCACACCGCCGGCCGACTTGACTCCGGCGCAGCGCCGGGAGTGGATGGACACGGATCTGTCTGGAGAGGTGTTCCGCTTCTGCGAGGAAGCCTGCGGTCGCGCCGACCTGGTGGTCTACTTCGGCCAGTCCGGCCAGGACGCCGGGGTGGAAATAGGTCTGGCCAGGGCTGCGGGGGTGCCCGTTCTGGGCGTGCTCGGGCCGCTTGAGGCCCCGGGCCTGATGCTGCACGGCTCCGTGTCTCTGTGGGTGCGCGATATTCTGGAGGCATGGGCGTGTATTGCGACTCTGGTCTGCTGTATATGGCGTGAAGACCCCCGTCCGGACTTCTGCGCATCCTGCGTCGGAGAGAAAATCTGCAACATGGCCCCGGCAGCGCCGGGCCTGGAGATATGACCATGAATGGCGATGACCGCGCGTGGGTGTCCGAAGCACGGGGGCAACTGGAGGAAATTGCCGGCGAGGAACGCGAGGCCGTGGACAACCTGCCCGATGGCCTGCGCGAGAGCGAGCGCGGCGAGCGCATGGAAGAGATTGCGGACTCGCTGGAGGAGGCCGTGGCCTCCCTGGAAGAACTCGAAGTGTCCCTGGAAGAATGCAAGGAGTAGAGGTGCCATGCTGATGCGGGCCATTTCCGTCCGGCAGCCGTGGGCTTGGTTGTTGCTCCACAAGGGCAAGAACGTGGAGAACCGCTCCTGGGCTTTGCCGGCGTGCTATGTGGGCGTTCCCCTGCTGCTTCATGCGGGCAAGACGGAAGCGTCTGTTCCGCCGGAGATGCATCCACTGCTGACGGAATACGACGGTCGACTCGGCGGCGTAGTGGGACGGATCACCTTCGGTCCCACCAAGCAAGGGCACCCTTCCCACTGGGCGGAACCAGGGGCGCGCCACTGGCCCGTCCTGCGGGTGCGGCCTCTGCCGTTCTTCGCCTGCCGCGGGCAGCTGGGCATTTTCAAGGTGGACTACCCCTTTCCCCTTGAGGCTTTGATATGACCTTTCTGGATTTATGCGCCGGTATCGGCGGCCTCTCGCTGGGGCTGACCCGCGCGGGCATGACATGCGTCGGGCAGGTGGAGATCGATGACTACTGCAACAAAATTTTGCGACGGCACTGGCCCGACGTGCGACGATGGCGAGACATCACAACCCTCGACCCCGCCGAGCTTCCGAGGGCAACTCTTGTTGCCGGGGGTTACCCCTGCCAGCCTTTCAGCGTCGCCGGGCAGCGCAAGGGCGCGGGAGATGACCGCCACCTCTGGCCGTTCGTGTTCCGCATTGTTGCGCACCACCGACCCGCTTGGTGTCTGTTTGAGAATGTTGCTGGGCACGTCAGCCTGGGGCTCGACGCGGTGTGCTCTGACCTGGAAGCCATCGGGTACGCCTGCGGGCCGCTTGTTGTTCCGGCTTGCGCCGTCGATGCGCCGCACCGGCGCGACAGAGTCTGGATTCTGGCTCACGCCGGATGTGCCCCGGGGCGGGAGGGTAAATCCGCCGGAAATGTCTTCGACCGGGCGCTTGCCGAACGGCCGCAAGCGTCAGGTGGGCCTGGAGCACCAGGCGCGCATGGTGGAGCGGGGCTTTTGGCCGACGCCGATGGCCTCGGACGGTTGCAAGGGGGGACCGGCGCAGCGGGACGGCAGGGGCCGCCCCTACCTCGCCGGGGCGGTTCATCTGTGGCCAACACCGAAGGCCTCTCCCTCCGGGCCAGATTTCGCGCGCAGGAAGAGGTCGGGCAGCGGTGGGGACGATCTGGCGACGGCCGTCGCCAGGGCGGATCTCCCGGCGGCAGGACCGACGTCTTCCCGGGGCGCTCCACCAGTGCAAGCGTATCTGAACAGCAGTGTCGGAGCTTTACCCCGGAAGGGCGAACGTGGCCAGCTGAACCCGGAGTGGGTCGAGTGGCTCATGGGGTTCCCGGCCGGGTGGACCGCCTTAAAGGACTAGGCAACGCCGTGGTGCCGCAGCTCGCGGAGATGTTCGGGCTGGCCATTATGGCCGCCCATGACGAATAAACCTGATGGAGGCTGAAATGGCCAAGCAAAACGACAGCGCCTCCGGCATGACCCCTGATGAAAAAGAATTTACCGACGCCATGCTGGACAAGCTGCCGCCGGTCATCGCCCGGCACCAGATAGACAAGTTCCTGGGCGGGCTGATTTCTCCATATACTATCAAAAACGCCGACCTCGCAGGCACAGGGCCGGAGGTCGCCTGGCGCGTGGGCAACAAGGTGGCGTACAAAACCGACTCCCTGGTGACCTGGCTGGTCCGGACCATGGGCGTCAAGCGCATGCAAAACCTTAGCTCTTTGTAGGTCTGAGATGATTTACGGCATCCCGTGTGGCGTCCGGCAGCAAGTGGGCGTAGCGCATCGTCATCTTGATGGTCTTGTGCCGCATCAGGGTCTTGATCCGGTAGATGTCGGTGCCGGCGATGGCCAGCCACGATCCGAAGGTATGGCGCAAGGTGTGAAACACCACCTTGCTCTTGGGGCCGGTGCTGTCCTTGTTCAGTTCGGCGGCGTCCACCGCCATGGCGTAGAGCCTGCGCAGGACGCATCCGTCCTTGCCGGTCCGATCCGGAGGAAATACGGCGATGTCGTCGCGCCGGCGGCGCCGGTTGCGCGTTCGCAGCACCTCCAGCGCTTCCTGGTTGAGCGGCACCTTGCCGCCAGTTTTGCGATGCCGCTCAATCCGCACCGTCAGAAAGGCGTGCTGCAAGGAAACGTCGGTCCACTCGAGCCGCATCAGTTCCCCGAAACGCAGGCCCGTGTTCAGAGCCAGCCGGATCAGGTCGACCAGTTCGGACAGCAGCGGCAGGTGGACGTCATCCACCTCCAGCTCTCCGGCCGCCGCGATGAGCGCGTCCGCTTCCTCATAGGTGAGGAAGCGCTCCCGTTCCTCCGAGCCCTGCGGCAGCTCCACCTCGTTGACCGGCGAGACGGCTGCGGCCCACAGCGGCGCTCCGTTGACCATTGTGATCTTGGCCAGGGAGAACATCTGTCGCAGGATAGCCATGTACTGCAGCACTGTGGATTCGGCCAGACCCTCCGAGCGCAGGGCGTCCATCAGTTCTTCCATGTGTTCTTTGGTCAGCGCCCGAAATGGCGTATCCCCCAGGCGTTCCCGGATGCCCTTGTCAAAACGTCCCTGATCATGGCTCCAGGTGCGCTTGCGCTTTTTGGCCGCCGGCACATAGTAATCGTCGAAAAAGGCCCCGACGGTGAGGTCATCGGCCGTGGAGCTTGCTTCCGCCTGACGCTGGTGATTCGCCTCGCGCAGTTCGGCCAGTGTTCGCGGCCCTTCGCCGGTGCGCGCCCCTTTCTTCAGCTCGCCCCGGATGCCCTGGGCCTTTTCGGCCGACCAGCCCTCCGTGGCCCATCCGAGACCGTCCTCGCGCTGTTTACCGTCCGCATCGTAATAGCGGATTGCATAATATCGATCTGGACGGCCGTTCTTTTGTCGTCTAGTTTCATGTTCACGATACCGCACGCCAGGCAGAGCGGAGATCCATTTTCGGCTCATTTTGGTCCCTCCCTGGTCCCTTACATGGTGGGTGTTTTAGTGCGCCATAGTCCGGTGCGGATGATAGAGTTCTTTGATTTTATGCGCAATAGTGCGGCTAAGTCTGGCCTCTGTTTGTGTGTGGAAGGACTGAAAATCCCCGTGTCGGCAGTTCAATTCTGTCCCTCGGCACCAGAGATTTTAAGGACTTAGGTTAAAAGCCTAAGTCCTTTTTTTGTTGGCGCGAAAGTCTCTCCCCCACCTCTCCCCCGGTTGGGTATGAAAAGGGAGGATGGCAGGAGAAGAGAAGTGAAGCAGACCGCAAGGTGGGACTCAGAGTTTATGAGGGTTTCTTGAAAAAACGGAAGGCCGCAGTTAAGCTTCACTTAAGAGATAATCTGACGGCAAGGTAGCCAAAGCCATGGCTAACATGATAGTCATATAGAACTTTGTTTCGATCAATAGAGATATCCTTTTAATGGTAAGATATGATGTTAAAATCTGTTAATACAACAGTGTCTATTGGAGTGATGCCATGGCTGCTTAATGAACCAGATTTTGTGCAAATGTTGTTTAATCTGAATTCTTCAATGCTTGCGTTTGCTCTGTTTTTTATATCCAAAAAAATTGGTAAAAAGTGTACTATTAAATATAACAAGTCTTCTTTTTTTACAAATTTTGGATTTATTGTTTTTGATGAAAAGGAAAGAAATGATAAAAAAATAAAGAATAAAAAAATATCTGTAAATATGATACTAAAAAAATTAAATTCTGGAGATTTTATTAATATAAGAGATTCATCATATATGCATAAGAAAAGTTTTGTTGACTGTATCTTAAATAGAAATCCTGATATTAATAAATTTTATTATCAAATTAGAAAAGCACTTCCTGTTTCTCCATTAAAAATAAAGAATAATAATGCAATAAATATATTTTCAATAACTGAATCAAAAATAGTTGAAAAATTATTGTCAAGAAAATTATTGAATGCTCTCGGAGTGATGAATAGATTCTTTCTTCTTAAGAAAGATTTCATTAGTGATTACATGCATAATAAAGAATGTTTTTTAAAAATGGTATATTCTATAAATAGGTCTTGGGATAGAGACTGTACGCCTCATGAGTTTATATCTGAACTTGATGATACCGAAATGCGTATATTTAACGATATGAGTAATAAATTTTATGAAGAAATAAAAGAATGTATCTTTATTAGAGATGATATTTGTGATATTTATGAATTATATAAAATTACTGTATTAAAAGTAAATGCAATTATAAAATTTCTTAAAAGTTTTCACTCAAGAGGAAAAAGAGATCTACGGAGAAATAGCTCTCTCTTAATTTCAGATATTATCGTAAGAAAATTAATCAATGAAAAGATTTTAGTTCTTTCTGAATATTCTAAAAATAAAAAACTTCTATCTGAACTATATAAATTTGTTCATAAATATAAAATTATTAAAAAGAGAGATATACAAAGAAAATTTCAAAATTTTGATAAATTAGTATTAAATATCTATATTAATGAACTTTTGCAAGAAAATATTTTAAGAAAAACATTTCTTACGGAAGATAGTAAAGGGAAAAAGATAGCAACTATGTTCCATGTAAATAATAAGAGTTCCTTTTAAGGCGATATAGATATTATTTTTCAACTATACGCTTTTATTGAATTATTTTTTCGAATAAATTTCGAGGCAACGCTATCAGAGTAGTTTAGATCAGCAGGAGTCGCAGCCATAACTGCGACTCCTGCTGATCTGTATTTTTTGCTCAGTCGTCCCAGTTTTCCTTGATAACCTGCAACACCGCGATAGCTACGGGTATCCAACTTAGCGGATTCATACTTCCTCCTTGTATTTCAGCAGCGCGGGATGCGCGGTCTGTTTGGGTAACGGCTCAGGCATTGCGTCTGTAGTTTCAGCCAGCGCTTCCAGTAGCCCCGGCAGAACTCAAAGGGAACGATCATGGTCGCCTCCATTGAGCAATGCAGCCTGTAACATCTCAAACATGGCCGGGGCCAGTTCCGGCAGATCATGGATGGTACGCGTGGGCATGCCGACCGGCGGCAGGAGCTGTTCCAGATTGTTGTCCTGAATGCCCAGACCCATGACCTCGAAGCCCAGAGCAACCGCCTGTTTCAGGGCATGCCGGGCGGCGGGCACCGAGGTCGGCGAACCGTCCGAGAGGATGAGGATGATTTTCCGTTCCTCCTTCAACGGGCACATCCTCTGCATGACCCACCACAAAGCCTCGGCCAGCGGCGTGTACCCCGTGCCGGACATGCTGAATTTATGATGTACCCACTCACCGTGCCGCAGAATGGGGGCCACGGTGATACCCGGCCTTGTGTCGTTGCCCGGAAAGGCCGTCACGCCCACGTTGACGCCACGGCATAGCTCCAGAGCCAGGGGCACGGCGTAACAGGCGCGAGAGGCCAGTTCCATGCGCGCCCCGGACATGCTGCCGCTGCAATCCAGCAGCAGGTGGAGGGCGGTGGACAGTTGCCGCTTCTCTCCGCGTTTGAGGAATACACGCGGATTGTGGACGGCCAGGCCGTGCAGGCGCTGCGGGCAGAGCTTGCCCCGCCTGCCCATGACGCAGGGCTGCCGGGTGATGGCCTGCAACAGGCCGTGCAGCCGGGTGCACAGGGCGATGCTGTTCTTGACGCTCTCCTTGCGCACCTCCTCCGGCAGGAAACCGGCATGCTTATACCCTGTCCGGGCCACGGCCAGTCCCTGCTGGTGCGGAGAGGCCCGCCCAACGTTGAGGGCTTCGGCGATGCGTTGGCCCAGATGCCGGGGCAGTTCCGATTCGGAGGCGTGCAGCATTTCTTCCAACTGCTTTTTTGCGGCTGTGCGTGCTGTACGCTGTGTGCGTGGAGATTCCGCCTGTGAATCTGAAGAGGCGGAATCCGTACATCCGGGCTCTTCCGGCTGAGCCGCGTAATCGCTGCCCGCCTCTCCTCTCTTGTCCGAGGTCGCACCACCGCACGATTCCGGCGCGACGTCGGATATGTCCGTATCCAAGGCGTCCGTCCGGCTGTCTTCCTCTTTATCCTCTCCCGCCTTCTGTTCCGCTGCGGGATTCCTGGCGTATTCTTCAATGACGTCGACCAGTTTCAAGGCGTAATCAATGGCGTCCTGAGTCGTCCGGCAATCCCGCCGGACACGCTCCAGAACGGCGTCCAGCCTGGACAGCAACCCCGGATAGACGTGCCGGACGACAGCGCCCTCCGTCCGCTTCCGTTTTTCAATGGCCGGAACGTCCCAGGCCCTGACCGTGAGCAGCACATAGTTCAAAACGGACAGAGCCGGGGAATCGTCCCCGGCTCTGTCATCGTCCTTCCCGTTGTTAAAATAGTGTAAAATTAACCATCGGAAGTGTTGTCGGCAGCCCGGATAGATGGCCGCCAGCGCATTTTCACACCTCCAGTCTTCCAGCGTATTCCACAAATGTTTCTGTACAGGCGTGAGGTTGGCGGCTTGCAAGACTGCAAAGTCCGTATGCCGGATGTGAGCCGCCTCATGATCCAGGAATGATCTGGCGAGAGTCAGCAATTCCGTGTCGCAATCTAACGGAAGAGTCGGCAGATTGATGTTTTTTCCATCGGTATACGCCTGATTGCCGCCGATATTCACTGTCACGCCGTATTTGTCGCCCAGCGCCGACGCCACCAGGGGCAGCGAGGCCATGATGTCGCGAATTTTGATCATATTTTCTCCAACAAAAAGACCCCGGCAGTTTTCTACCGGGGCCGGGAAGGGGTATATGCATTTCATATCTCCACAAGCAATAATCGCAGGGATTTCTCCATTTCTTCAAATCGCTTATCAGGTTCCAGAGTTACCCAATGCAGCATCAGACAGTGCAGTTCCGACGAGGGAGCGGTAATGCGCCAGCCGTTGATACGCAAAAAGATGTCGCAAGCCGCGAAAGACACGCGCTTGTTGCCATCCACAAAAGGGTGGTTGATGAGCAGACTTTCCAGCAGTGCGCATGCCTCTTGTATCATATCAGCATAATAGACACATTGAGGCCTGAACACCGCAGCTTCCACCGCACCGGGGTCACGCACACCCTCGGCTCCACCATAGCGTTTGAGCAGAACGGCATGGATGCCAAGGACATCCGACGTGGTCAAATAGTCGCGGTTCATTTGGACAGGGCCTCATACAGGCTGTCATGTTCCGCCATGCTGTCATGCAGGGCGTTCAACACATGACGGCGCGGCTTGCCCGTTTCGCGATTGGCTATATATTCCCGTAAGGCTTCGTCCAGAATGGACTGTAGGTGTCTTCCCTCTCTGGCGGACATGGCTCGCAAGGTTTCAAGCACATCCGGAGCTAACTGAGTGGCAAATTTAACCTTTGCCGTAGTGGGGGTTTGTTGTGTCATGATAGACTCCTTATCTCGAAAGTAACATCTTGTCATGATTCGTCAAGATGATTCATGACGTCACCACAGGCCCATGCTGGGGATTTGGGCCATGGGAATCCGGGCCGGAGAGGTTGTGGCCGGGGTGGGAATAATGTCCGGCGCGTCGTCGGAAATGGCATCATCCGGGTTTTCCCCCTCCGTTTCGCACGCCGAATCCCGCGCCGCCGAAACCGGAATGTTCCGGGCGTCCGCCAGCAACGCATCCAGGACGGTGGCCGGGCCATAGCCGTTGACGACCTTCCGGGCGTGGCCCATGAGGGCCGGAGTATCCCGCAACAGGCAGACCAGTCCTTGCAACGTGAGCAGGTCGTTGCCCGTGATATTGCCTTTCCTGGGCACGCGCTGCAAAGCCATGTGAAGGATATCCGCCACCGGTGTCACATGCGGTTCCACAAAACTGAGGCCCATGAGCTTGTTGTGCAGGGTGCGCAGGGGCGAGAGCGCCTTGTGGGTCACTTCCGTCTTGCCGGAATACACCCGGTTCCAGATGTCGTCGGCGGCACGGGAGACCTCGCTGAACAGAGTGCCGCCGAGGTTCTCCACCTCTTCGCTGAGTCCGGCGTGCAGCACGGCATCCGTTTCCCGGTGATGCGTGAGCGGGGCCACCTTGTACATCTGCCATTTGAACCCCATACGGGCGCGGACATACTCCGGGCTGACCGTGGAACCGGCGATGATGTTACCCCATGCCGCGTGCTTCTGAATCCAGAGTTGAATAAGTTTGTCGTACTCCTGAAGAAACGCCTCCTTTTGTGTGTTGAATTCGTCGCGGATGGCGCAAAGCTCTTTCACGATCTCCGCCGCCTTGTCCTCCGGGATGGCCCAGCCGGAGAGGAAACGCACGCCGTGGCGGTCGAGGAAGTTGAAGGCGCGGGCCTTGAGGGTGCCAAAAATACGCAGATTCTCCGGGGGAGCGATGCGCTTGCTGCCCAGCGTCGCAAGGTCGTCAGGAGGCAGCTCCACATTGCCGAAATCTTCTAGGGTCAGCTTTTTGCGGGCCGACCACAGGGAAATGTCGAGATTCAGGGCCAACAGGCTCTCCAGAATGCGGATGTCCGAGGGCATGGGGGTGTCCGTGTTCATTATGCGTTCTCCTTAGGAATGAAGGTGGAGTTGCGGTCAAGGGCATAGCCTTCGCGTAGTTTCTTGAGGGTACGGTTGAGCAGTTCCTGTATGAGGTCATGGTTGACGCATTGGGCCGGGTTCACGGTGACGCGCTGCCCCACGGTGCCGTTGCGTCCCCAGGTCAGTACAAGGCCCTGCGGCGTCGCGGTGGCTCCCCAGAACTTGCCGCCGGAGGGGGTACCTTTGTCCAGATGCACGAAGGGTGGGGTTCGGAACGCGGATATGTCCGCACCCAGCAGGGGGGAGAACCCCTGCCGGACACGGGTGATGTCGTCAATTTCCGATATCGATGCGGTATAGTCGGCTGTGATGTCTTCCTGGCGTGGAAAGATTCTCCGCGCCAGTTCATGGAGCATGGCGCGGGTTTCGCGGGAGGCCCGGAATCCCAGAGCGCGATCCAGGGCGTAGGTCACGGGCTGGATGCCCTGATGTGCCAGGGGCTGGAAGCGCACGGTCAGTTCCGCCCAGCGCAGCAGGGTCCGGGTGGACAGGGTCACTTCTATGGTCCCGCTGAGATTGCCGCTGTCGGCTTCACCCATAAACAGCTTGCGGACTTCGCCCGCGAAATCCACCAGCTTGTGACTGAGTTCCTCCGGCAGCACGGGGAAGCGCCGGGCCAGGAGCGCCTTTTCCACGTCAGGCGTCGGGTAGCCGATTTCGCACATTACAAAGCGATCCAGCCATGCCGCATTCTGGCGTTGGGTTCCCTGGTACAGTCCCGTGTCGTCACCGCCGCCGTTGGTGTTGGCCGTGGCGACGAAACGGAACATGGAGTGCGGGGTGACAAGCTCACCGCCGTTCTCCGCGATGCACAGGGGCGAGCCGTCCAGCACGGAGTTCAGGCCCGCCGCCACTTCGGGAGAGGTCAAATCCGCCTCGTTCAGCAGCAGTAGCCCGCCGTAACGCATGGCGAGCGCCAGCGGGCCGTATTCGTAGACCATGTTGCCGTCCTTCACCGCCAGATGTCCGGCGAGATCGGCGAATTCCAGCCGTCCGTGGCCTGTCACCTCGAACACGGGATAGTTCAGGCGGGCTGCCAATTGCTTGACGCAGGAGGTCTTGCCGCAGCCTGTGGGGCCGAAGACGTAGAGAGGATCAGCGGGGTTCATGAGCCAGACCACGATGTCCCGGCTGGCTTCGTGGAAAAGGTAACTGGAGTCGATGGCCGGGGTGTGGGCCGAGGGTTGGGCGTAGCCCCGAATGAGCCTGCCGGAGGCTTTGCCGCTGAAGATCAGCCCCGCGTCCAGGGACGTGGGCCGGAGGGATTCCAGTTCGGATATGAGGGTGTTTTCCATTTGTTACCTCCAAAACAAAAAAGCGCGCCCTGATGGACGCGCTTTTCCGCTGAATTTTATTTGTGATTATTGTGCGCTGTTTTCGCGCAAATGTTCCAGAAATTCCGCAGGAGTGGTGATATGCAATTCAGGAAATGCTTGCCGTAACTCCAAGAGATGTTTATCCCCTGACACTAAAAAAGCGGTACCGGACGCTCTTGCCAAATGGATGAACATCGCATCATCCTGGTCACAGAGCACTGGAATTTCCTCAAGTGGAAGCTCAAGAGTGAAGATTTCAGCCCACGGAAGAAATTCAGCAAGCAGGCTATCAATCTCCTGTTTTTGCAGTTTAAATTTTGGATAGCTCAAGACCCGGAGTAATTCGGTGACGGTCTCGCGGCAGACCACAGGGATAATTCCTCCGATCTGCCATAGTTGCCGGAGTTCAGCTATTCTTCCATGCGAAAAAATGAGCGCTGAAACAAGACAGTTCGTGTCCAGAACCACGCGAGGGGTCATGCTTTCGCTCTCCGTCCCCACTCCACGGCGTCTGCCACGTCTTGTTCGGTAATACCGAGTGCCGCGAGCTTGTTGCGGACGGCATCGGCGGGCCGTATCCGCATCGGCGTGAGGACTATTCGTCCATTTTCCAGTGAAACGTCAAAATATTCTGGTTGATCGACCTGCTGCACAATAGCCTTGGGCAGGGTAAGTTGATTCTTCGAGGTAAGCTTGGCGAGCATAGCGTTCTCCTTTGCAAAGGGGAGTAAGGAATCCGTGATTAAAGGATATCCCTTTAAAGGGATTTGTCAAGTTTTTCAATCTAACTACGATTTCTGCCGGGGCCTTGCCGCTGAAGACCAGCCCGCGTCTCTGGACGTCGGGCTGGAGGTTTGAGAAGCTGGTAGTGAGGGGAGATTGCATATTTTCTCCTATGCCAGGAGCCGGAAATGAAAAATCCCGCCCACTCCGAAGGAGCGGACGGGACTTCTCGGTCAAGATCGTTTTATGAGGTCAGCGATATATGCTTTTGCGTTTACCGATTTTTACCACCAGCACACAAAGTACCGCATCCTGAATGTCGCAGATGATGCGATAATCGCCGACACGGTATCGCCAGAGAGCACCAAGGGGGCCGGTGAGCGCCTTCCCGTGAGTACGTGGATCGTCTGAAACGGCGACACGCCCATCCATGAATTCAATGATGCGTCTGACCTGTTGGCGATCCAGCTTGCGCAGCTCTTTGAGGGCCGAATCGGTATAGTTAATTTTCCAGGCCAAACTCCTTCCTCACATCGCTGGAAGAATGGACTGATTCACGGCCTTTGCGAATGTTTTCCAATAGTTCGGCGGCAAGGTAGTAATCTTCCATGTCGTCGAGACCTCTTTCGATGATCTCCCGCAAGTAGTATGCCTTGGTACGTCCGGTGCTGTTTGCCAGAACGTCCAGCCGGGATTCGGCTTCGGGGGAAAGTCGTATGGTGGTGGGCATTGTTGGCTCCTTTTGTATTCTCTGTATTCAAAGAAATACATTTTAGGGCGTGAAAGTCAACAACACTCAGTTCTCAAACGCAATGTCCCGCGCCACATACATGCCGAAAGGGTTGTCCCAATAACAGCCCTTGGCTTCAATGTCGTCGGCTTCCTCGCCGATTCTGAGGAACAGGTAGTCCTCGGCTTCCAGGCCGGAAAGCAGGTTTTCCAGCCAGCGCACATCGTCATAACCACTGTGCCATTTGACGCTATCCCAATAGAGGACGACGGCCTCGGCGCATTCCAGGGTTCTCTGGGGATGCTCGAGCAGACTTTGCACAAGCTTATATATTTCAGTGTCGGTATAGCGTAATGCCTCTCCGGCGTTGCGCAGCTTCAGATATGCGGATCGTTGCAGGCACAGCCCCACATCGGAACGATAGCCCATGATGTTCTCCTGTCAGTTTATAGGGTTATTGTATTCATTGTGGTTCTCCAAATGAAAAATCCCGCCCACTCCGAAGAGCAGACGGGATTTTTGCTTGTATGTTATCGTGTTATGCTATTTTTCCAGCCTTCGCATGGCCTTGTCATAAACCTCCAGCCGTTCGCGCTTACCAACGGCAATCACAGTCACAAAGATTATGTCATCATCAACCCTATATACAAGTCTGTATCCAGCAGTGCGAAGCTTAATTTTATAACAATTTTGCATGCCTGACAGTGCTGATGCTGGAACGTGCGGATGCTGCAAGCGCTCAGTCAGCTTACTTTTGAATTGGGCCTGAATAGTTGTGTCCAGTTTGCGCCATTCTTTTAACGCCAGCTCGTGAAAGCGCAGACTATAGCTCATCGAGTGTCACCTCTACAAATGGACCTCCGCTGCGTTCCTCAATGATTTTTTTATCCTCCAAGTCTTCAAGCATTTTGAGGAATTGCTCGTAATGCCTTGCCGACACGAGATACGCCTCAGGCTTGTTGTGACTCAGCACAGCAATGGGAGCGTCCTTCACTGTTGCCAGCACATTTGCAAGATTTCTCTTAAGTTCAGTAACGCTCACAGAAATATTAGCATGTATGGTTTCCATAATTGCACCTTTTAGTGACCTATTTTTGATGCTAAAATTAGCATCATAGGGGCACAACGTCAATGGCCGTCAACTGAGTGCAATGCCTCGTGCCCTTGCCAACCAACGATTTATTCAGCATCTTCGTGCTTGTGGTAGTGAGGCACAGGTCACGTCCGAGCATATCCCGTGTGATTCTCTTGTCAGTGTACAGGGGTAATGATCAAACGCGATGACGCCGCTCCCTCCCGTTCACAGCGGGAGAGGAGCGCGTTCACGTCGATGTCGGCCAGATGCCCAAACCGGAAGATGCCGGTCAGCGCTTCATGCAGGGCGTCACGGTTCAGACTGCGCCGTCCGGCTGTGACTGCGCGGCGGAATCGGTGTTGCCCGGTGTTGATCCAGTCTCCGGCCATGCCAGTGAGGGCATAGGCGTCCTTCAGGCCCGTTTCCATTTCCCTGATTTCCGCATCCAGGGTGGAGCGCTTCTCTTTAAGGTCCGCCAGCCGCTGCAAACCCGCCCGCCATTCAGGCTGGTATTCGGCATCATGGAATTTGGGACAGTCGGCGTTCCAGTCGCAGCAGCCACACAGAGCATGAAAACCCGAAGCATACGTAATGGCGTTCACGTCCAGTTGCCCGGACTCCACCGCCAGCTTGGTTTGCCACAGAGTTTCCGCCGTATTCAGACAGAGATCGCGCATGGCGTCGTTGGGGAGATAGGGGCCGAAAGCTTTGGCGTCGGACATGGACAGGCAGAGCACCCAGGCTTCCATGTCCACGGCGGTTGCATCGCTGGGCAGGTTCAGGCCGAAGCGGGCTTTGCACAAGTCAGGCATGGTCAGATTGCTATGCGAAATCGTACCGTCCTCGTCCCGCAGGCTGAAGACGGGATGATTCCACATTCGGGTCAGCAGTCCGGCCTGGCCGTAAAGCTGGCATTCGTAGGATGTGTACGGCGTTTCGGGCAGGCGTTCCGTGCTTTTCAGTTCCAGAATACGCACGGCGGGCCGGGGCTTCTCCCACACCAGCACGAAATCCAGATGCGCCTTGATGGGCACGCCGTTATGGGTGAGGGACAGTTCCAGTTGCGGCAGGATACGTAAACCCTGCGCCGCGAGGGCTTGGCCTATGCCATATTCGAGCCAATGGCCGCGCTGAAGAGTGAGCAGCTTTTGAAGATCGGGATGAGGACGAGTGAATACCTTGTTGCACAGGGCCGCCCGTGGACATTCCAAGGCGCGCCCCACATCCGAGAGACCGATGTATTGGCTGCGGTCGCCCAGAGTCAGAGCCGTGGATTGCTCCGCGTGGGCGTGCAAACCGTTGGCGATGAGGGCCAGCAGACCGGCGGCCTTGTCGGTTACGGGTTGAACTTGGGACATGAATCCTCCTGAAAGCGATGAAGCCGCCCTCCGGTTTGGAGAACGGCTTCATTCTGCGATTATGTGCTCTATTTGAAAAAATGCGTGGAGCGTGTGGCAAGAGCAAGGAAAAACACGGTTTTTGTGAAAGGAGTGTGCTCTTCCGCACATGACTGGAACAAAAATGTGTTTTGACGCAGCCATTGCCCACGAACACACGCATTTTACGAAACGTCGGCATACTTCCACCACATCTTGCGCTGGGCATTCCACTTGAAGCCCGCGCCCATGAGTAGTTCCTTCTTGGGTTGGGTCTGACCGGTGGCGATGATGCAGAGCCGCCCGTCCTGTGCGGCGACGCGTTGGTAGGTGATACCGTCAATGCGCGGCAGGCCGGAGAAATCTCCATGCTGTGGTGTCGATTTTAAGGCGTCTTGTGAATACGTTCCTTGTGCCGGCCTTATCCGAAACGCCTTTTTGCGCCTGAGGGGCATTTCTGGCTCGTCTCGCGTTTTCAGCCTGTTTTGCGGGCATTTTTGCCTCTTCGGCATCGTCGTCTTCGGTGACAATGCCAAGCATGGCGCACAGCGTGTACCTCCTTGCGTAGGTGATGGCCGATCCCAAGCCCTGTGGATCTGCCTTGGGTAGCGGCACTACCGCCAGAGAACTCTGCCATTGGCCCGATTCCGCATGTGTGAGCTTGGTCACAAGCCCCAAACAGCCTGGAGAGTCCACTGGCACTGGGTACTGGCAGAGCCAGATGCCGTTATCAAAAAGAGCGTCACGGCACGCGGCCATGACGCTCTTCAGGCTAGCATACCAGGATTTGGTGAAAGGATTTTCCGAATCCTTGAGGACTGGTTGAAGTTGTCGTTGGACTTTGAGCAGAGTCTTCGCCAATTCAGTAATTTCTGAAGAGCAATGTTCGGAAGTCATATTTCCCCCTTGCAAGCGCGGTGAAATGTCAAAGCCTCCGCAATTGTTCACAGAGGCTTTGGCTACATAGTTTTTCACTTCCAAGGAGATAATATATCGATGAAAATCTTTGGGTTACAGTACACTCGAATGTGGAGCTTCTTTAACTTAGTGGGCAGACAACAACCTAATAATTACTTCTGGTTAGGAATAAGTCTCTATTCACCTCAAATCTGTAAATGGAGGATAATATATAATTATCCAACGTAAACCCCGGCTAAGCCGGGAGACAAAAGGGAAATAAATGTCCACTTCTAATCCTAAATTTTTAAGTGTTATAGTTCCAGTTTATAATAGTCAAAAATATCTTACTAGATGTATTGAATCAATTATTAATCAAAGCTATAAAAATTTAGAAATCCTTCTTGTAGATGATTGCTCTAATGATTTATCTAAAGATATAATTAATAGCTACTGTACTAATTTTAATAATATCAAGAGTATTAATTTGGTGCAGCGTTGTGGTGCAGGATATGCACGATCTATAGGACTAGAAAATGCTAAAGGTAAATTTATATCATTTATCGATAGTGATGACTGGATAGATTCAAATTTTTACAAAACTATGATAAATGCAATTGAAAAAACAAATAGTGACATTGCCATATCAGGAATCATGACAGAGGAAGGAGGGTATTTGTCTTCAATAGAACGTTATACATATAAATATCAAAATGTTATTAATGGAGATTTTGCACTCACTTTACTTTCAAGATCGTTATCGCAAGATTGCTATATAACTCCTATTGTCTGTAATAAAGTTTACTCAGAAGATATTGTAAAAAATAGTAATATTAAATTTGAGAAAGGTTCTCTTCATGAAGATGACATATTCACTTTTTTCGCATTACTGAATTCAACAAGAATAGTACTTACTCCAGGGTGCATGTATCATTACTATCAATATTACAATTCAATTACGCATACTATGTCAAAAGATTATATTATAAGTCTTATATCCGCATTTACAATAATAAGAAATCAGCTTCAAAAAGAAAAAAAATTTGAAAAATATAAGTGTGAATATTTTTCATTTCTAGATAAATGTATCGCATCGACATTAAATTGTATTATTCATGCAGAAAAAAATAATATAATGCAAAAAAAATATGTAAAATTCTTAATTACTGAAATGGCAAAAGAATTATTACCCCTTGACTATTTTGACTATATTGATATGAATCGAATAAAAAAATTTTATGGGTTATAGTATAAAATAGTTTTTTATGTATTCGCCGTATGATATATCAAACGAATTAAGAAAATCTTTGCTTACTGTTTTATCAAGTGCGGAAATAGCAATTCGTGCATGTTTTAATACAAAGAATTGCTTAGTTTCAATTATGTCATTTATATTTTCTATAATCCAGCTATTAATCTGCTCTATGCCTTCTGGGCTATCCAACTTCCCGAGCGCAGCAATAAAACTAGTAGCAGTAAAATAATTCTTTTCTTTTTGAAGCTGCTTACTTATATTTTGAGCTGCTTCATATAATTTTTTCTCTCCAATAATATCAGCTAAATGCTCTCGTATATGACAATCATCATCGAATACAGCATTTGAAATGACTTTATTAATATCTTGATCTGTTGTTGTCATAAAAAAGCTTTCAATTTTATATCTATTTAGGTCTATAGTTGATGATTTTGATCTGGAAAAATAATTTATTAACCACGGCATTACCGTATTAAGTTTTCTTTTTCGCGTTGCAAGTGCAATAGCAAGATCTGTTTTCCACGATAATATATCAGCTTCCGTAAGCTCAAATTGATGAAGATAATCCCCAAGAAATGATTTAATAAAACATTCTGAAATACTATAAGAAGTACAAGCAACAATTAACTCATAATAAACTTTTAGTAATCCTGGAAGTAAGTCGAATAATCTATCTATGATTGCTTTTGCAAGCAACGATTGATATTCCTCAAATAAAACGATTACATCATGTTCTGAGATATTTTTATGATTATAACTCAGCACTTCTATAAGGATGTTGATATTTTTTTCAAAATTTTCATATATATAATCAATAAAATCCTCCCTGTTAGCTTGAACTATATTAATAACACCCCTTAGATTTAAAATTTCATGGAATTCAGCAAGATATTTGTAGTCAGATATGAATTTTGATATTGTTGATGTTAAGAGCATTAAATTATCTCTTGTATACTCTATATATGTCAAGTGAGACAAATCAAATGGCACTTGTGACTCTTTTTGCTTTATTATAAGTATGTTATTGGCATCTTTAAATACATGAGCAACTCCAAGTTCATAAAAAACATTGGGGTTGTATCCACTTAAATCTGCAATAATATATTGTGATCTCAATATTTCTGTAAGTATTTTGTTAAGTATCGGTTTTGAACCTGATATTTCATCTGCTCTATTACAGATAAATCCATTGTCATTAAGTTCTTTTTTTATGACTCCATATACATAATCAAATTCTTTTTTGAATGGCATTAAAATAAAGCATCTATTTTTTTCAATATGTATTTTTGCAAATCTAAATTGCTTTGGATATATAATATAATCAGACATGCGATAACTCCTCTCTGGCTGCAGGCTGGGACAAAGATTTTTTATCCTAATGATAATTATATATTATCCTTAATTGGAAAATTTTCAGAAAATATCCCACCTTTGTCAATAGAAACTTCGATATCAGAGCGCTGGAGATGTGCAAAGTGGGGGAAATGAAGGCTGCATTTTTTCTAAAAAATGCTGGAAATTATAACTTATTGATATAAATAATTTTTTTCAAAGAATTTTTGGGGCATATTTCTTTAAGTGCTTTTTAAAAGCACTTGCCATTAACTCTGGAGGAGAAATATGCTTGGTTTTGGTCCCTTGCTGGAAGATTATCTTGATTACAATAGAAATTTCAAAAGGTTGAGTGTAAAAACTATTAAAGCTTATCAAGTGGATATCAAGCAATTCATCCGCTATCTTCAAGTACAGAAAGAAGATATTAATGAGACATCCATTAAATTTTACTTTATGCACCTCAATGAAAACTACCGTTCTACCTCCGTTAAGCGGAAATTTTCAGCAATCAAGGCTTTTTGTAAGTACCTTAAACAGCGTAGCGCCATTACCGCCAATCCGTTTGCTGAGCTGCATCCCGAGTTTGCCGAAGAGATACGCTTGCCGCGAATCATTTCTCAGCAAGCACTTAAGCGCCTATTGCGTCGAGCACATTTAAACTTGAACACTGATATTGATGGGAAATACCGTCAGAGTCATTTTACAAGTTTGAGAAACGTCATTGTGTTGGAGTTGCTCTTCGCAACTGGTGTTCGAGTGGCTGAACTCTGTGATATTTGTCTCCAAGATATAGATCTTCAAAACAGGCGGCTTACTATTTTTGGAAAGGGGTCGCGCCAGCGCATTATTTATATTGCAAGCAAGCAGGTTTCTTCACTGTTGGCCAGCTACTTGCGTCTTCGCTATAAGCTTTCTTCAATGACACCTCATCTATTTTTGAATCGCATGTCCCGTCGTCTTTCAGAACAATCCGTGAGGATCATCATTGCCGGTATGGCCCGTGAGGCCGGTGTACAAGAACATGTCACGCCGCATATGTTTCGCCATACTCTTGCCACGAGCCTTTTGGATAACGGCGTAGATTGCCGCCAGATTCAACAAATTTTGGGACATAGCTCCATTGTCACGACTGAGCGTTATACGCATGTCAGTCTGGCGATGCAGAAGGCTGTTCTTGATAAACTGCACCCTCGAAATAAAATGAATTTTTGAGACAAGAGAAGGAGTGAAAGTGGGCTAGTAATAATGCTTCATTAGTTTGCGAGTATTGTTTTCCCGATCTGTGCCGCAAAAATCTGCATGACTTTTGGCCTCTCGGCAAAGCTGTTTCTTAGTATATCGGTATGCCACGGGATCGGGGGCTATCCCCGATCCCGTGGCTATCCACGTTTAGAACTCGTAGCGGAAAGTGCCGAACACGCCGTGCGCGATACTCCGAGCCCCGACCTGCAAGTTATAATTCACGCCGAGGCTGACAGTGTCGTTGCCGAACTCCAGACCGGCCTGGCCCATATAGGTGATATAGTCCATGGTCTGGGTTTCCACTTCAGCCGTGCCGCTCACGCCGGTGAAGCGCACATCGCCGCGCGCCTTGATGTCCCCGGCGGCGGGAATTACGGCCAGATCAAGACTGGGCTTGAAATGCCAGCCGTTGCCGGTGTCGATCTTCTTGGAGAAGGCCACGCCCACCGGGAAGGTCCAGATGCTCTGAGTCATGGCGTCGCCCTTGAGCACGGTGCCGCCGCTCTTCACGTCGTATTCGTCGGTGTTCAGGCTGGTGTAGCGCACGCCCAGATGCGGGATGATGTCCAGCACGCTGGTTTCCAGCTTGTATTCGCCGCGCAGACCGGCGCTGATGGCGTAGGCCGTCACGTCGCTCTTGAGCTTGCCCATCTGCATGCCCGAGGGAAGATCCTGCTCCAGTTTGTTGTAGGTGGAGGTATAGTTCACGTCGGCGGTGAGGCCGAAGTTGCCGGGAGCCCAGCCCAAATATGCGCCGACGCCCCAGAAGCTCATATTGTTGGCGGTTTCGTTGAAGTCGCCGGAGCCTGTGGCGTAGCCGCCGCCGATATTGAAGGTGATGCCTGCGCGGATGGCTTCGGCGAAGGTGTAGTCCGCGCCGAGGGCCACGCCGCCCAGGCCGCCGCTGACGTCCAAATCAAAGTTGCCGCCTTCCAGACCGTAGCCGTTCCAGCTCTGGTACAAAGGCATGATCCACATGGCAAAGCCGGTTTTGGCGGCATCCCCGGCGGATGTGCCGGTCTGCATGCTGCCGTCCGCAGCCATGCTCTGGATGGCGTTGCCAGTGGGCTGGGCCAGGCCGGTGCGTTGGGTCACGGCATTGCCCGCCGCGTTATTGGCGGCCCAGGTCATGTGCGGCACACCGCCGATGACCGCCATGCGCGCCGCGCCTTCGATGGTGGCGGCGGCCTGGTCTCGATTGGCCGTGCCGATATAGTTATCGCTCACGGCGCGGGAGAGAAAGCGTACGCCCGCTTGGGAAGAATTCACATCCACGCCGGGCTTGAGAACCATCTGATCCACCAGAGCGCCTATTTCATTAGACAGCTTGGGGAAGGCCGCGGCCACCGCGTTGGCTTTGAGGCTCACACTGTATGTGCCGGTAGCCGGATTAAAGGGTTCGCCCGTGGCGGAAAGCAGTGCCGTGCTGGTGGTGAGGTTGGTATCCTTCCAACTGGCCGCGTCCTTGGTGGACGCGCTGAAGTTATTTGTGATGTTTACGGTTTCGCCGTCCCGGCCACCCACGATGTGCAACTTGGCCCCTGCGTCCACGGTCAGCGTGCCCGTCCCGGAACCGGAAAGGGCCACGTTGCTCCCCACGCCGATGGCGTCCACCACCAGCAGGGACTTGTCGGCAAAATGGGCGGTGTTTGCCGTTGCGGGGGCTCCACCGCTGACCCATGTGCCGTCCACATTGATGCCGCCAGTGGCGTCCATCGTCTGCGGCGCGCGGATGGCCAGCGCAGCGGTGATGTCCCGACCCCAGAGGCCCTTGCCGTCTTGCTGGAAGCGGGTCACTTCGGTGCGCAACCATTCGGCGTCGGTGCTGCCCAAGGAGACCATGCTGTTCTGGCCCACGTTCATGAGCGCATCCACTGTGCTGGCGCTGAAGGTCAACCCGCCCAGAGAGGCGTTGGAAACATTCCCATCGGCCACAAAGGGCGGGTCGAAATTGATCTGACCGCCGTTCATGTCGATATCCGTGGCGATCAGGGTTCCCGCGTTGGTGCTGCCGCCCACCGCAACAGTGGTGTTTGCGCCGCCGCTGAGACCGCCGTTGACCGTGTGCGCGCCGTTGACCACATTGATGGTGTTGGTGCCCGTACTGGCGTCAATGCCGCCGTTGAGCGTGCCGCCCGTGGAGCCTCCCGCCGGATTGCCCAAGGTCAGACTGCCGTTGTTCAGCGTAACTCCGGCGTCCGCCACAACATTGCCCGTATTTTGTCCCGTGAGCGTCAGACTGGCATTGCCGCTAACGGTGGTCGCTCCGGTGACGCCGCCCACGGCTGCCGCTCCGGAATTGATGCCAGCGGAACCATCCACCACGGCGTCAGGCACGGAGGCATGGGCGTCGGCCACGTCCTGCAAGGCCGTGGTTTCGTCCACGCCGTTGATGGTTACACCCTGCACCGTGCCCGTGCTGCCGGAAGCGAGCAGCTTTCCGGTCAGCGTACCAAAGTCCGTCAGGTTCATGCCCGCACCGTTGTAGCCGGAGAGCAGCAGCGTACCGCCCTTGTCCACATTGATGGCTTTCTGAGTGGTGGTATTGAGAAAATCATTCCCAGCGGAATTGACCAACTGGCTGTATTGCACGTCCAGGACGCCCGTACCGGTGACGGCAATACCTGCCGAGCCGGAAGCATAGGTGGTGTTCGCCACCGAACCATCAACCACCAGCTTACCCGTGTTGCTGCTGCCGCCCACGGTGAACAGGCCGCCGGTCTGAGCCAGACTGTCCACAGTGAGCACGCTGTTGCCGCTGACCTCGACGGTGCCGCCGGTCTGCGTCAGCGCGCCGGTTTTCCAGTTGCCGTGGCCTACCTGAAACTCGCCGCCCCCGACAGCGACCGCCGCCGTGGTGGTATGGGTGCCGGATGGTGTGGCGTCAGAACCGAGGGAAACATCGCCCTGCGACACGGTGAGGGAACTTCCGGTAAAGAATACACCGCCGCCAGCCGTGCCGATAATGTTCAGGGAAGCCCTCGTGTTATGCGTGTAGCTTTGCCCGGCATCCATGAGCAGCTTGCCCGTTTTAAGAGCGCCGGTCAGGGTGTTGGTATAGCTGCCGCCAGTGATGCTCAGGGTATCGCGCACATTAAGCTGACCGTTATTGTTAAGCGCCAGCGATGCGTCAGCGGCGCTATTTACCAGCTTATCATGGGCGATGCTCAGATTGCCGATTTCAAGCGTACCGCCGGAAACCACAAGTTGCCCCACCTGATACGACTCCGAGCCGAACTGCACAGAATCCAGCGTTAGAGTGCCCGCGCCGACAGTCACCTTGCCGTTGGTGCTGAAGCCCAAATGAGATGCGGTCACGGTACCGCCGCTGACGCTCAGGCTGTTCGCCAGCAGCCCTGTATTGGGTATGGGTGTAGTAAATGTGCCGATATGCAGATTTTTGCCCGAGGTCAGCGTGCCGCCAGTATTCACGGTTACATCCGTGCCCACAACCTTGCCCTGGCGGGCGATGCCCAGCGTACCGCCGTTGTCGACGCCGATGGTGCTGTACTCTTCCGTCACTCCGTCGGCCACCTGATGATTGTCGCTGATGCTGATTGGTGACGCGGCCTGGGCCAAGCCCCCGCCACCCAGCAGCAAGGTGCCGACGATCACAACCCCTCCCAATGCGTTGAATAGATGGCATTTTTTCCGTTGCAGCAGCATGCTCAGAGAACCCTGTGTAAATCGCATAAACATTCCTCCTGGAAATTTTAGTCAGCGCCTCAACCTCCCCTTGGGAGGTGCGACAACGACAGCCTCTTTGCGCGAACATTATGTAAAATTCGCCGTCGGTCAATACCCTACTAGCGAATATGCTGTAATTCGGACAAAGCCTGTATAATGCAGGACTCAACATGCCCGTTTGGGCCAGCTTTTCGACGGGAACGGATAGAGTACGGCGTGTCGCAATGGACGGTGGCCACGCGGTTGCGTTACCACCCCCGTAATATTCAGCGTATTGAAGGCGGGACACAGCAGCCGGGTGTGTTGCTCGCTGTGCGTTTGGTGGCGGGGGTGGGGGCCAACCCCGGCGATTTTTTTCAGGAATTTTTCGAGGAGTGCGCGGAAAATATGCCCGACAGCGCGTCGCCGCTATGCCATGTGGCGGTTTCGTATCAAAGGCCGGAACCGGCGGAAGGCATGAAGTGCCTCTTCGGCCCCTTGCTCGCCCAGGCCAGATTGGCGGGGGCTGTTTCACAAACGGCCATGGCGAAAATGGCGGGTTACAATCTGCGTAATGTCAGCGCAGTGGAAAAGGGCAGGCAGGAACCGGGCATCATGCCCGCGCTCAGACTGGTTGCCGTCACCGGAGCCGACATAAAGGATTTTTTCAATCAGTTGTATGAATTTTCTGAGAGGATATTTGAAGAGTAGAATGACTGAGAAATTTTCATGGTAAGTGAAAGTAGAGGTCGAATCTTGCTTTTAAATAAAATGTAGCTACATCGCCTAGAAGGAAGGAAATAGCTCTGTTATGTGCTCACTCCACAAATACAAAATTCCTGCTGACCTGAAGAACTTTCTGTAAAATCTGACAGAAATGAGATAAAGCACGCAGGCCCATGCCCTAAGTAAAAATGACTGCAAGCACGATCGTATTTGGCGTATGTCAAGGCAAGTTGGGCTTGCTGAACTGACTATCATTAGTGAGGCGAAGTTGCCCGCTGTATATAGTGCAGCCTAGCCCGTCATGAACGCCACTCAACAGCATGAAATTGATACAATCACGGAAAGGCTCAATACTCGTTACGCCAACCCCAATAGGGTTCCCACAAACGGCCGGATGCAAAATATTCGGACACATGATCCACAAACTCTCTGAAATCGGCGTTTTCTACTAACAGGCGGTTGACAGATTGCCAATCAACCTCTGGGCGCCTGATGGCCGGCAAAAAGATTTCGCTCTCTGACGGATTGTCCGGCACGAGGATGATCACGTGGAGTTGCCCCTGCTAAACCGGACACTTCAAGTTTTGCAATGAACGGATAAACTCACGAGGTGAGAGCATCCGGAGGGCCTTA
>OMGS01000049.1_pt1 | contig 111360 bp, 77 predicted proteins | sample 1646081 | NCBI WGS metagenome assembly OMGS01 (sample SAMN05578591, study PRJEB25193) | human gut metagenome | biome: Human Microbiome; feature: human-associated habitat; material: feces | host: Homo sapiens | place: USA:Birmingham | reverse complement strand
CAAAGGTGGGCAAATCCTGCGTGGCCAAAAGGGTCAAAGTCGCGTGGCTTTTCCAGAGGGAAGGGAAAAACAGATGATATTACAGATAATTTCAATGTCAATATGTATTTTGCGAATGGTTTGCAATTTAAAGGACAATTCAGTATTACGAAAACAACAAGCAAGACAGAAACTTTTGTTGATCCGAAAGACGCTTCGTTTCAATATAGCGGAATTACAGATGACAAGAAAGGCTCTTTGGACAGAAGTACTTCCAGCAACTGGAATTGGAATTTAAATACGATGTTTTATTATAACAAGACATTGGGAGGACGTCATTTTATAAATGCGACGTTGGGTATGAATGCAAAAGAGACTTCAAGCGAATCGGAGCAAATGAGATTTCTGGGTTTTGGATTGGGAGGTATTAATTCTCCGTTGTTTGCTGCAGGTCAGCCCGACAAGACAAAAATTTCCACTTCGAAAAACAGATTGATTGGTTTTCTGGGTTCTGTGAATTATTCATTTGATGACGTTTATCTGTTTGATGCTTCATTCCGTTTTGATGCCTCTTCTCAATTCGGAAAGGACAAGCGTTGGGCTCCTTTCTGGTCGGTGGGAACCGGTATTAACTTTCACAATTATGAGTTCTTGAAGGATAATTGGTTGATCAGTCAATTGAAGATTCGTGCCACTTATGGTAGTACCGGTAATGTGAATTTCCCGTTAAGTATGGCAACGACAACTTATAATATGAATATGGACAGTTGGTTTTTTACCGGAGCCGGAGCGCAATTCAATACATTGGGTAATCCGCGTTTGACTTGGGAAAAAACAAAAACGGTGGATGTCGGTTTTACTTTAGCTCTGTTGAAGGATTTGATTTATATTGATGCAGCATACTATTGTAAGCGTACGGAGGATTTGATAGATGAAATCAGTGTCAGGCATTCTTCCGGCTTCAAGACTTATAACATCAATTCGGGAGCGATTAAGAACGAGGGATTTGAGATTAATTTAAATGCTACGGTATTTAGAAATGACGATTGGATGGTAACGGTGAATGCCAATCTGGGCTCTAATAAAAACACTATTACCAAATTGGGTGAAGAGACCAAGGCTTATAATGAGAAAATCCTGAATGAATGGAATAATGGTAGAGGAGGATATAGTGATGTATTGAGCCGTCCGGTGATCTTATATTATAAGGGTGCTTCTACAACTGCGTTGTATGCCGTGCGTTCAGAAGGTATTGATCCGATGAATGGTAAAGAACGTTTTTTGAAAAAGAACGGAATGTCGACTTATACCTGGGATGCGAACGATCAGGTTGTTGTTGGAGATAATAATCCTGATGCTCAGGGTTCGATAGGTTTTAATGTGGGATTTAAGGGGTTGTATTTGAACGCATCTTTTATGTATCAGTGGGGAGCTCAATCTTATAACGAGACATTGTTGAATAAGGTAGAGAATGCCAATATTGAATATAATAATGTTGACCGTCGTATATTGACACAGAGATGGATGAAACCTGGCGATGTTGTACCGTTCTATGATATGGGAAATAATACTAAAACGCAAGTGACAAGCCGCTTTGTGCAAGATTACAATTATCTTAATTTCAGTAGTTTGTCGTTAGGATATGATTTTAAGCGTGAGCAGATTTCGAAATTGAAATTAAGGAGCTTGGGATTGCGCTTTAATATGAATGACATTTGTCGTTGGTCAACAATTAAAGAAGAGAGAGGTACGAGTTATCCGTTCTCTCGGAGTTTTAGTTTTTCGTTGAATATAGGTATATAAGAATATGAATATGAAGAAGTATGCAATGATATTGGTGGCAATTTCCATGTCGTTTGTTTCATGTGAAAAATGGCTGGATTTGCAACAGGAAGGAGAAATTACCGCCTCGCAATTATATGGTAAAGGCGAAGGCTACCGTACGGCATTAAATGGTTTGTATCAGGCGATGGGACGTCCGGATTTGTATGGCAGGGAATTGTCTTTTGGCTTGGTTGACTGTATGTCGCAACAATACGATTTAAGCAATAAGGATATTTTTACGACGACGCATTATATTAAAGCGTCAAAGTTTGAATACGATGATGTCTCTTTGGTGGATTATATAGATAATATTTGGACAGTGGCTTTTAAAATGATTGCCAATGCGAACGATTTGATTCAACACATCGAACAGACAGATGCTCATTTGTTTGAAAAAGGAGAAATGGAGAAGAAAATGATAATGGGAGAGGCGTATGCATGTCGTGCTTTGATGCATTTTGATATGTTGCGTCTGTTTGCTCCGGCTCCTGTCAATGATGACGGCCAGGCGTATGTGCCGTATGTGGAGACTTATCCGGATATTCACCCGGAGAGTATAAAAGTGACTCCGTTTTTGGATAAAGTAGTGAGGGATTTGGTGAAAGCTAAAAGTCTGGTAGCAGATTTTGATACAACCGCTGCCGGTGTTTTAGCCAGTAGTTCTGGAAAAATGAGAATGTCCAAAGCGAATATACTTGCCGGACCTTCTTTTAATTATGGAGATTTCTTTGCCGGAAGAGGTTACCGATTGACTTATTATTCCATAACAGCATTATTGGCAAGAGTATATCAATATGCCGGGAAGAATGAGGATGCCTTTAGATGTGCATCGGAGGTTGTAGAATATGGAAAAAAGAGCGGGACTCTATTTTATCAGGATGATTTTGCCGGAGTGACGGTCAATAATGGAACGTCTATTGCAGATTTTGACCAGAAAAGTGATTTTAAATTAAAGTCGAGTTTGATTTTTGCAGCTTATAATGAAAAGGCTTATGAGGGAGCGGGAATAAAGTCTTATTTTAACTTGAGTAGCAAGACAGAAGATGGAACACCTTTGGCAAGCAATTATTTTCAGTTGAAGAGGGTGGAATTGTTCACGAATAGAGGTGTCGAGGAGTGGGCTACGGATGTCCGTTCAAAGAATATGATTTTCCCGGCATTGGAGGTAATTCCCGTTTCTGCAAAATGGTATGTATATAGTAAAAATCCGGATGTCGCAGAGCATTTAAAAATTTCGCCGGTTATTCGTTTGACAGAAATGAATTATATATTGGCTGAATGTCATGCCCGGAATGGAAATTATGGCGAAGCGTATGGAATTCTGAATAATATTCGTGCCGGTCGTCAATTGGACCGCCTGGCAGTAGGAAACAGTTGGGAAGAGTTTTTGATAGATTTGATTGGGGATGCCAGAAGGGAGTGGATTTCTGAAGGACAGTTGTTTTTCTTGTACAAACGTTTGGATGCAGCTTTCAATTTGAATGGGGAGATGCACAAGTTGACAAGAGGAGAGGCTTCATTACCATTGCCGAAAGATCAGAAATAAGGATTTATAAATATCAAAAATCAATACTATGAAAATTCGTTTATTGTTTATTGTGACTTTACTGGCAGGTATCGTTTCTGCCTGTGGAGAAAAAGATATAGCTGTTTTTGAAGGAAGGAATCAGATATATTTTGAAAAGTTTTATATGAACGCATTGTATCCGGGGACTAAAGAAGCGGATACTACGAGGACTTCTTTTTTCTTTTTTCCGGAAAATACGAAGGAGATAAAAGTGAAGTTGGTGGTGAATCTTTCCGGCTTGGAATTGGAAAAAGATTTGCATTTTGGGTTGAAAACGGTGGAAGAGGGAACAACGGCAAAGCCGGAAGAGTATAGGTTGGAAAAAGAATACACTTTTCGTAAAAGGGCACTCCCGACAGATATGAAGGAGGTGAAGGATACGATAGAGGTGTCTGTTTTGCACAGTGACCGTTTAGCAGAATTAGGCACGGATGGGGTGAGATTGGTGGTCGAACTGGTGCCGAATGCAGATGTAGATTTGGGACAGTACGAGCGGCGGAGGGCTGTGATTGTATGGAGTGAAGTGGAGGCGAAGCCTGATTGGTGGACTCATGAAGTGGAATGGACGCTATTGGGAGCATATTCTTATGAAAAATATAAATTGTTCTTACAGGTGGTGGATACCGAAGGAGAGTTCAATGAAAATCTGATAAAGAATTATCCGGCAAGAGCAATTGCAATGGTGACTGAATTCAAACAATGGTTGCTGGATCATTTGAATGACCCGGAACATGGTGCGGAATATAAAAAGATTCTGGATTCATTGAAAGTATAAATCAGTAAATATTAGAGCTATGAAATATATTAATTGGCTAATTGGCAGTTTGTTGACATTGGCGTTTTTAAGTTGTATGGATGATAAGGGTTCGTATGATTATACGAAACTTGATGAGCCGGTGTGGAAATTGAGAGAGGGTTCGAATACAATATGGGTAGAATGTCGTGCCGGTGAAATGGCGAAGTTTAAGAGTACTCCCTTTTTTACATGGCAGGGAGATTCGGCTGCGCGTGCTGCAGGAGTACGTTATGAATGGAAAGTGAACGGGGTCGTATTGAGTGAAGAGGCTGATTTTGAAATAGAGACGGAAAAATTGATGAATCTGATTAAATTATCGGAATATCCCAAAACCGGAGTGAACGGCACGTTTGGCATTATTGAAAAGGAAACGGGTATTGCTTATATGGTGAGGGCTTTTGTGCAGATAAGTCCGACCAATACGCATGGTGACTGGATTGTATTATCGGAGAAAGGCGGGAATTCGAAATTGTCTTATATAAAGTCTTCCAGAAATCAGGAAACGTCCAAGATGGACTTTAAATTGTCGGATGATATTTATTTTAATACTTATGGGGCTGATATTCCTGGCAAACCGTTATCCATGGGGATGGGAAATAATCTGACTAATATCGGCGTATTGGGAGCTGTTTCTGTGATGACGGATCAGGTGGCGTATGAATTTAATTGCGAGAGTATGTTGAAAGTGGGAGAGTTGCAGGAGGATTTTTCTCCTGTCCCGTCCGGTTTTAAACCGGTGACCCGTATAGATGCTTATGCATCAATGACAACTTCCGGTGTGCAAAGTTTTATTGCTATGGAGGACGGAAAAATTTACAGAAGGATGATGTCTATGAATAATCTTGGAGGTAATTTCGTGTCAACACCATTGGTGGCAGATGAAAAGGGATATAAAGTCACTTCTTTTGGACAACCTCAAATCGGTTTTTCCTGTATCCCTTGTTATGATGAAAAAAATAACAGAATGTTGACTATCGTTTTTTATCAGAGTGGAGATGTTATGTCGACCCCTTGGGGAGGAAATTTTCCTGTTGGAACTCAGTACCAGTTATCTAAATTAGTACCGGCAAAAATAACGCCCGGAGTATCTATGGAAGGTATGTGTCCGGCGTGGCAATTCCCGGATGGAGTTAAATTTATTTATGCTTCTTATGCAGGTTTTGCCTCTGCGGGTTTTTTCGGACCTTATTATAGTTTGATGAATGTTTTTTACAATGGAGCTGATGGTAAGACGCGTTGGGGTATTTATGCTGTAAACAATAATGACGGGTTGTTGGCAAAAGTTTCCGGGGTTCAGGACGAGGAGTTTCCGGGACGGTCGTTGGATGAAAATTCTGTGATTCTTACAGCTGGGGCATCATCTTATAGTGTTAACCCTAAAAACAATTATATTTTGTATGCCAATGGTCATGAGATACGCTATGTGAAGAAGAACGAAATGAGCGACCATCCTTTTATCACTTTAAACAGTGGTGATAAAGTGACATATATGAATTACACTGTTTATAGAGATTATGAATATTTGGTCGTTGGGACGGGAAAAGGTAAATTGCTGTTTTACGATGCTAAAACGATGAAAGAGAATCCGGAGTTATTGAAGGAGTTTGATTTGGGAGCTAGTATTGTTTCTGTAAAAGAAGTTGATGCTTTTAGTTCATCCGGAGACCGTTATTAAAAATATTTATTTACCCGTTGGCAGAATTAAATTAGTGCATATTTAGTGCGTATTTAATTCTGCCAACATTTTTTTTGTTGTTTTGAAAAAAAAAGTGGGGATGGGCTTCCCCATAAAAATGCCTTTTTGTGTCTTATTATAAACGGAGTTTGTTATAAGGAACATGGAAAAGGGCATAAATACAGAAAAGGATTTTGAGATAGCGAAAAAGATTGCTCATGTTTTGTCTGGAGATTGTTCTGAAGAGAACAGAAGCAGTTTGGATGAATGGTTGTCGGAGTCGGAAGGCAACCGGAATCTTTATGAACGTATTTTAGATGAGCGTAATCGTGAGGCGTTTCAAAAGAATGCTGCCAAGTTCGACAGGTCGGTCGGATGGGAGAAATTATTACAGAAGCGGCGTCAGAGAACAACAGGCAGGCAGATACAAATGCATCGCCGTGTTTTGCGTTGGGTTGCAGTAGTGACCTTGGTTTGCGGGGTTGGTGTGGCTGCAATGTTATATTGGGAGCAGAAAACAGAAGTCGGGAGCATGGTGGCACAAAATGAAGTGGTGCAGGGCGGTACGCGTGCGATATTGACGTTGGCAGATGGTAAAGTCGTGGATTTGGAAAAGACGAAGGGGGGGATTGTAGAAAAGCAATCGGCTACAAATATTTTTAATCAGGGTGGCAATTTGGTTTATAAAGACAGTTTGGTGCAAGCTGTCGAAAAAGCGGTTTTTAATAAGGTGACTGTTCCTCGTGGGGGAGAGTTTAAACTTACCCTTAGCGATGGGACTGTTGTTCATTTGAACTCGGAAACAGTTTTGAGTTATCCGGTTCGGTTTGCAGGGGATACCCGTGAGGTAGAGTTGCATGGAGAGGCTTATTTCGAGGTTGCAAAAGATGCGGCAAGGCCTTTTATTGTGAAAACTTCCCATTACAACATTGAAGTGTTGGGAACCCGTTTTAATGTGGCGGATTATGACAACGATATGAGTGTACACACAACCTTGGTTGAAGGCAAGGTGGCTGTTTCCGGTCCCGGAGTCCGTCAGAGGATATTACAGCCGAATGAGCAGTTCGTATTGGACAAAAATACCGGGAAGCAGGAAATCAAGACGGTTGACGTCAGCTATATCGTGGCTTGGAAGGATGCCGGTTTCCGTTTTCGGGATGTTCGGCTGGAGGATATTATGCATGCCATTGAACGTTGGTATGATGTAACGGTGTTTTACGAAAACCAAGAAGTAAAGGATTATCGCTTCGGATTTAATGTAGGACGTGACGAATCGATAGATCCTATTCTGCGCATTTTTGAAGCGAACGGACGTATAAAAATAGATAGAAATGGAAAAGTTTTAAGAATCAGACGAGGCAGATAAAAAGGTAGGGATGTTGCAGCATCCCTACCGATTGACCATTTTGTCTTGTCAAAATAATCAACATAAAAATCAAATTACAAATTTATGAAAAAATTGCGACTTATGTTTAGATGGACATTTGTATTTGTTCTGCTGGGAATGTTGCATGTTCATGCAAATGTCTACCCGCAGAACGGGCAACAGGTGACGCTTTCGATGAAGGCTGCCAGTCTGAAGGATGTACTTTGGGCGATAGAACGCCAGACATCGTTTGTTTTCATGTATAATGAAGAGGATTTGGACAGAATCGGCAAGGTGGATGTTGACGTACAGGGGGACGATATCCGGACTATTCTGAATGTCTGTCTGAAGGGTACGACATTGACTTATGTGTTGCAAGACAATGTGATTGTTTTGAAACCGACAATACCTCAAAAGACAGTCAAGGAGGTGCTCTTGAAAGGAAAGGTGGTTGATGAAAAAAAGGAGCCGCTACCGGGGGTGACCATTTTGGTGAAGGGAACTTCTGTAGGTGCTGTGACTGATGCCAATGGACAGTTTGCCATGAGAGTGCCCGAAACAGCCAATCTGGCATTGGTATTCTCTTTTATCGGTATGGAGCCGAAAGAAGTGGCATATAAGGGACAGCAAGAGTTTTATGTGGTGATGAAGACTGCCAAGGAGGAGTTGGAAGAGGTGGTTGTAACCGGATACATGAAACTGAAAAAAGAGAGCTTTACAGGTAATACAACTACGGTCAATAAAGATCAGCTGTTAAAAACAAATAATAAAAACGTTATTGCTGCTCTGCAGGCTTTCGAGCCGTCATTCCGAATTAAGGATAATAAATTGTTTGGTTCTGACCCGAACTCTTTGCCGGAGTTTACCATTCGCGGAGAGGGTAGTATCGGTATGAATCGTGGTCTGGAAATGGAAAAAGCCAGACGTTCGCAAAGAACTTCTCTGAAGGACAATCCGAACTTGCCTATTTTTATCATGGATGGCTTTGAAGTATCTGTACAGAAAGTCTACGATATGGATATCAACCGCATTGAGAGTATGACTATCTTGAAAGATGCTGCCGCTACAGCTCTATACGGTTCTCGTGCTGCCAACGGAGTGGTGGTCGTGACTACTGTTGCACCGAAACCGGGAGAATTGAGGGTGACATATAATTTTAATGCCGGAGTTGAATTACCGGATTTGTCAGATTATAACTTGTGTAATGCCTGGGAAAAGGTTGAAGTGGAACGTTTGTCCGGAAAGTATATCGCAGAAAGCGGAGATCCTGGCATGCAGTTGGAGAAAGATATTGCTTACAATGATTTGGTGAATGAGGTGCGCCGTGGCGTGCAGACCGATTGGCTGGCTCAGCCTTTGCACAATGTGTTCAACCATTCACACAGTATGAATGTTTCCGGTGGTGTTGAAAGTATCCGATATAGCCTGGATTTGAACTACGGAACACACAACGGAGCCATGATTGATTCTTATCGTGACAATGTAGGTGTTGGTTTGAATCTGGACTACCGCAATAAGTCCTGGTTGCAGGTTATGAACTCTATTTCGTTCAATGTGACTAAATCACAGGATTCTCCTTATGGAAATTTTGATACTTATGCTAAGTTGCAACCGTACTGGGCTCCGTATTCAAACGACGGCGAGTTGTTGGAGACATTGAAAGACGGCAAGACAACCAATCCTCTCTACAGGGCTGAGAAATTGGGAAGTTTTTCCGGTCGCTCAAGATTGAACGACTTGACTAACAATTTCAGTATCAATATCTATTTTACAAAGAACTTCTCGTTTAAGGGACAGCTTTCTATGACAAGAACCGATTCTGAAACGAAGAGCTTCAGCGACCCTAAAGACCCGAGTTTCAAGGGATCTCCGACTCGTGAAAGAGGAACTTTAACAACTTCTTCTGACAAGGGATTCACTTGGAACACCAATGCGATGTTCTATTTCAATAAAGGTATCGACAAGCATTTCATTAATGCTACCGCCGGATTGAACGTGCAGGAATCTCATAGTAAAACGACTGCAATAGAGTATCGTGGATTCCAGTTGAGTAATTTGAACTCTCCTACTTATGCTGCAGAGCAGACTCGCAAGTCGGCTGTCTCTTCTGACAAGAGCCGTCTGTTAGGTATGCTGGCTTCTCTTAACTATTCTTACAACAACGTGTATTTGTTGGACGCTTCTTTCCGTCTGGACGGTTCTTCTAAGTTCGGCGAGGACAAGAGATTCGCTCCTTTCTGGTCTGTGGGTGCCGGTGTGAACTTCCATAACTATTCATGGTTGAAAGATAATTGGTTGGTTAGTTTGTTGCGTGTTCGTGGAACATATGGCGTTACCGGTAATGTCAACTTCCCGGCTTATGCGGCAATTTCCACTTATAAGACTTCCGACAAATGGTATTACGATACACCATCGAATACTTTGATTGCTTTGGGTAATCCGAAATTAACCTGGGAGAAGACATATACTTTGGATGTGGGTATTAACTTGGGCTTGTTCCATGACCGTCTTGTAGTGGAAGGAAACTATTATCGCAAGGAGACCAAGAATCAGTTGGAACAGCTGTCTGTCCGCACATCATCAGGTTTTTCTACTTATTACACAAATGCCGGTTCGATTTTGAACAAAGGTTTTGAGATTAAATTGAATACAACTGTTTTCCAGAATGATAATTGGACTGTTGCTGTAAATGCTACTCTGGCTTCCAATAAGAATGAGATTACAAAATTGGGTCAGGAGGCTGAGAGATATAATAAGAATATCCAGGATTTTCACAATGGAAAGAATCAGGGACAGGGCGGAGATTATTCAGATTTGCTCTATATCCCGTTGACTCAGTACTATGTAGGAGCATCTACAACTGCGATTTATGCTGTGCCTTCTTATGGTATAGACCCGTCAAACGGTAAGGAACTGTTCCGCAAGAGAAACGGCCAGAGTACGTATGTATGGAATGCCGCTGATGAAGTGGTAGTGGGTGACAAGAGTCCGGATGCACAAGGTTCTTTCGGTATCAATGTAGCTTGGAAAGGTTTCTACCTAAATACAACATTCCTCTATCAGTGGGGTGCTCAGGATTATAACGAGACCATTAAAAACAAGGTAGAAGAGGCAGATATTGACGGAAGCAACGTAGACCGTCGTGTACTGACTCAGCGTTGGCAAAATCCGGGTGATATAGCTCCGTTCTTTGACTTGAAGAACAAACAAAAGACGCAGCCTACATCAAGATTCGTACAGGATAATAATTATTTGGCATTTAGCAGTATCTCTTGCGGTTATGATTTTAACCGTGACTTGATTCGCAAAATGAGACTGACTTCGTTGGGATTGCGTTTTAACATGAATGATGTTTGCCGCTGGTCGAATATAAAGCAGGAGCGCGGAACAAGCTATCCTTATGCGAAGAACTATAGCTTTACATTGTCGTTAGGATTCTAACAATAAAATATTTGAGTATGAAAATATATATACAAATTATGATTCTATTATCCTTGTTGTCATTGAGTTCATGCAAGGATTGGTTGAATTTGCAACCGGAAGGTGAGGCTACGAGCGATAAGCTGTTTACAACGGGTGATGGCTATCGTTCTGTCCTGGCGGGAGTTTACGAAGCGATGGCATCCCGTAATCTTTATGGAGTGGAACTTCAGTTTGGATTGGTGGACTGTATGTCACGGCAATATACCTGGGCTTGGAAATATGGCGAGGAGGGGACTAATATGTATAAGATAGCCCGAAACTATGATTATTACAATTCTGCATTGAGACCGACTATCGACAATATCTGGAAGGATGGATATAATGTGGTGGCTAATGCAAATAATCTGATTCAGAATCTGGAGCGTGCATCTGCCGATATTTTTGCAGAGGGGGAGGTCGAGCGTAAGATGATTTTAGGGGAGGCATATGCTTGTCGGGCATTGGTGCACTTCGATTTATTGCGGTTGTTTGCGCCGGCGTTGATTCATGATGACGGAGAAAAACGGGTGCCTTATGTGGAAGACTACCCTAATATCCAGCCAAACGGGATAGCTGTAAAGCCTTTTATGGAGAAGGTTATCCGCGATTTGAATAAAGCTCGCGAACTTACAATAGAGTTTGATACTACGGCCTGGGGTATGAGTTTGAGCGCATCCGGCAAGACTCGTTTCAATGGAGAGTTTGAATGGGGTATGCCGGGACATCAATCTTCGAGTGTGATAGACGGTTTTTTCCAGGGACGCGGTTTCCGGTTGAGTTATTATGCTATCACAGCATTGTTGGCAAGAGCATATCAGTATGCGGGAATGTATGACGAGGCTTTTCAGATGGCTGATGCTGTATTGAAATTCAAAGCAACCGGTACACAGGGCAGCTCTTACGATATGTTCTCAAAAGATGAATTTTGGGAGTTGCGTGGTAATGATTTTGAAAGCAAGAAGGATTTGAAGTGTATTTCCAATTTGATTTTTGCAGTCTATAATGAGGAGGCTTACGACAATTATAGTTTGGGAAGTTTCTTTAGAAAAAAAGCAGATGGAATGAATCAGGGAAATTGGCTGATGCTCGATTTGGATAATCAGAAAATATTTAAAAGTCCGGACGGACAGACAGACGAATCTGAGATGGACATTCGTTCCAGGTTTTTGTTGTATAGACCGGAGGATAATAGCATTTATGGAAATTATAAAATTTCCGGTAAATGGTATTGCAGTGACAATGCAGAAATTCGCAAGAAGAATATACGTATTCTGCCTGTAATCCGTGCGACAGAAATGCGTTACATTATGGCAGAATGTTATGCCCGGAAAAATCAGTTCGCTGAAGCTTATGAAATCTTGAACGAAATTCGCGAGAAACGTTCTGAAACGGCACAAGTCGGAGATGAATGGAAAACGATGGAGCCGTTGGAGGTGGCACGGGATTTCGAGATGTTCCAAAGGGATTTGATTCGTGATGCCCAGCGGGAATGGATTTCGGAGGGACAATTGTTTTATCTATACAAACGGTTAGGTGCAAAGATTTATTTCAAGGAGAAAGAGGAGCGTGAGTTGAATAAATCAGAGTATATGCTACCTATCCCCGATAATCAGAGTATGTAACCATTTAAAAACGGAAAAAATGAAAATCTTTATATTGTTTGCGATTTTGGGGATGATGTTGTTCAGTGCATGTACGGAACAGGATATCGAACCTTTTGGAGAACGCCATGAAGTTTATTTCTATAAATATTTTATGGATGAGGAAGCTCCCGGTACTGCTAAAGCCGATTCTACGGATGTGACATTCTTTTTTGCCAAGCCGACAGACGACCATGTGATGGCAGAAATAGTAGTTGCCTTGGCCGGCAGACCTTTGACGAAGGATCTGCACTTCGGTTTGAAGGTTGTGAAAGATATGACAACCGCTACTCCGGATGAATATGTTCTGGAAAATTCGTATACTTTCCGTGCGCGTCCGATTCCGGCAGGAGCTTCTTTGATATTGGATACAATTCAAATCCGGATGAACCGCAGTGCCCGTTTGAATGATTTGGAGGAAGGCATCCGGTTGGTGGTTGAAATTGTGCCGAGCGATGAATTGCAGGTGGGACAATTCGAACGTTCGAAAGCCGTTATCCATTTGACGAAAGATGCTGTGAAACCGGAATGGTGGACCCTGGAAGTTTCTGCCGGGTTGCTGGGGAACTATTCATCCTTGAAATACAAGACATTCCTGGAGAATATACCGGGAGCATACAGTTTGGATGGAAATATGATAAAGAGTGCTCCTGATGAGGCAATTAAATTAGTGAAATTGTTCAAGCAATGGCTGGCGGAGAATCCAACGGAGGATGAGAATGGCCTACCGATGTCTGTGGAAGTTTAATCTAATAATAAGTTGATGTCATGAAATCGATAAGATTATATATTATATTGTTTTTATTCGGTCTGTTGACCGGATGTTTTGAGGACGAAGGGAACTATTCGTATGAGGAGATAAATCCTCCGTTATGGTCTGATAATTTTAATACAAGTTCTCCTAAACGTATGTTTGGTTATGCGGGAGATGGTGAAGTCATGAAGTTCAGGGGCAGTAAAATGTTCACGTGGGAAACAGATTCGGCAATGCGTGCAGACGAGGTGCGTTATGAATGGAAAATCAAAGGAGTGGTAATCAGCGAGGAGTTGGATTTTGATATGCCTACGGACGAGGTTGTGAAAAAGATAGGTTTGACTCGCTATAGTAACGATGTGGGAGAGTGGGGAACTTTCAGCGTGATTGAAAAAAAGACCGGAATTACGTTCCCTGCCCGACTGTTTGTGTATTTCTATCCTCCATTCGCTCCGGACGATTGGTTCATATTGTCAGAAAATGGCGATAAGTCAAAAGTTTCTGTAATCAGCCCGCGTACTGTTTCGGAGAATGGTAAAAACACGGTTAACTATAAATTGAAGGATGATGTCTATGCCACCATTAATGGACACGATATACCCGGAAAACCAAAGGATTTGGTCATGGAAACATCCCGCGATGTCAGCGCCGGTGGTGCTTGTGTGATACTGACCGATCAGGTGGCGTATGAGGTTAATGTGCAGAATATGATGAAGGTGGACGAGGTGAAAGATCAGTTCTTGGATGGAGCTCCTGCTGATTTTAAAATTGCAGCCATGAGGGAAAAGGCTCCCAGCAGTCCCAGCTTTGGAGAAGGTTCTGCTTCCTTTATCGTGACTGAAGACGGACGTTTGTTTACACGAATGAGATCTGCCAACTATTTGGTGGGAAAATATCTTACAGAACCTTACTATATTGATGCCAAGGGGTATGAGATTACAATGTTAGGACATTCTACTTACGGACAGAATATTCCTTGTTATGATGCCAAGAATCGTAGAGTTGTTATGGCTACAACCTGGAGAGAGGATGTGGGAGAAGACATGTATAACAAAACTTCTGTATATAAAACAAGAGTTATTCCTTTGAAGAGTCATGTAAACGTACCTGTCTCTGGATTTGCAGAAGGAACAGAGATGCTTTATCTTTCGCAGAAGAATCACATCTCTTGGGGATTTACCGGTACAAGCTTGTTGTTTACGGCATATTATAACGAACCTGGTGCAGACGGTACTATTATAGGAGATTTTGGATTTGATAATCGTAGCGCTACTTTTAAGTATGCGGGACTTGAGCGTAAGCTTACTTTACCGGTGAAATTGGATGCCTCTTCTGTATTTTTGGTTAGTTCTAATTATCGTAGTTCTGAGTACGCAGAGGATGCAAAATATCGTGATTTTTATTCTGTTGGCAATGAATTGTATTTTGTTCAACGTCCGGATTTTTATTTTGATTTCTCTATGAGGGTAGTAAAATTCAATGCTACCATTCCTTCTAAAATCACCTCATTGGCTTATGCCTTTTTTGACTTGGATCAATTGTGGATAGGTTGTGAGGATGGAACTATCCAGGCTTATGATATCAGAAACATAAATTCTCCTGTACTGCTTTTTGAGAAGAATGTCGGTGGCAAGGTGGCTTCTATCAAACAGATAGGATGGCATACAACTAGTCACGACTGGTATTGATAATGGAGTGTGTATGAATTAGTAGAGCTAAAAAATATAAAGTTATAATATCAATGGAAGAGACAATAGTAAAAGTAGACCATCTTTCACACCGTTATAGTGTACAGTGGGCTATTCGTGATATCAATTTTGAAGTTCCCAAGCATGGAATATATGGATTACTCGGCTCCAACGGAGCCGGGAAATCCACAACGATGAACATTATGTGTGGTGTGTTACGGCAGTCGGAAGGGGATGTTTATATCAAGGGTATCAGTATGAGTAAAAATCCGGTGGAGGCTAAAAGACACATCGGCTTTTTACCTCAGAATCCCCCCTTGCATATGGATTTGACGGTGACAGAATATCTGGAATATTGTGCCGCTTTGCGTTATATCCCGGATAGAGAAATTCCTCAAGCTGTGAAGAAAGTGCTGGAACGTTGCGGTATCAGTCATTTCAGCAAGCGTCTGCTTAGAAATCTTTCCGGGGGATATCAACAGAGAGTGGGTATTGCCCAGGCTATTATACATAATCCGGACTTTGTGGTGTTGGATGAGCCGACCAATGGGCTCGACCCGAATCAGATTCTGGATGTGCGCCATCTAATCAAAGAGATTGCAGAGGAACATACAGTGCTTATTTCTACACATATTCTTTCGGAAGTGCAGGCTGTTTGCGACCATATCCGCATGATTGAGCAAGGTCGTTTGGTCTTTGCCGGAACGGTGGAGGAATTTGACAACTATATTGTGCCGGATTCTCTGTTCGTTTCGCTGATGGCCATGCCGGCGATAGAGGATTTAAAGAGAGTGCCGGGAGTGCTGGATGTCGAGGAACTGGGAGGACCCAATTACCGAATTAAATACAAAGACTTTCAGGAGGTGACAGAACGATTAGTGGAAGCCAGCTCCGCCAGATGTTGGGGATTGACTGAGTTGAGGCAAGAAAAGAGTTCAATGAATGATATTTTTGCTGAATTGTCAAGAAAATAATAAATTATTCTATACAGATTATCATGAAGATTATTTATAAAATTGCAAAAGCAGAATTGCAATCGCTTTTCTTTTCGCCTATTGCATGGTTGATTTTGATTTTATACACCTTTCAGACAGGTATGGACTTTGCCGGTCTGGTGGACGGTGTGATGAAGGGACGAGAAATGGGATATGGAGTGACAAACGGGACTTCCAGATTCTTCGGGGGCTGGGATGGTGTGTTGACTGTTGTACAGGGGTATCTTTATTTGTATATTCCATTGTTGACAATGAATTTGATGAGCCGTGAATTGGGAAGCGGTTCTATTAAGTTGTTATATTCTTCTCCGGTAACTAATGTACAGATTATCTTGGGAAAATATCTATCCATGTTGATTTACGCCCTTGTATTAGTGGGAATTCTGGTGCTTTATGTTATCATCGGTGCTATTATCATCAAGAATTTTGATTATCCTCAGGTTCTGACCGGTTTGTTGGGTATCTACTTTTTGATATGTGCTTATGCAGCTATCGGTTTGTTGATGTCGAGCTTGACCTCCTATCAGGTGGTGGCTGCTGTCGGTACGCTGGCTGTATTGTCGTTGCTTACCTATGTACAGGGATGGTGGCAGGATATCGAATTCGTGCGCGACTTGACTTATTGGTTGGCTATGCCCGGGCGTTCTCGGGAGTTTTTGTCAGGAATGGTCTGCAGTGCAAATGTTATTTATTTCTTTTTGGTGATAGCCCTGTTTTTGGCAATGGCAATCATTCGTCTGCAGTCCAGAAGACAAAAGAGCAAATGGACTGTTACCTGGGGAAAATATTTGGGTGTTTGGGCTATTGTATTGCTTCTTGGATATGTCACTTCGCGTCCGGCTTTCAAAAGCTATTATGATGCAACCGCTACAAAACTGAATACGTTGACTCCTAATAGCCAGAAGATAATCGGACAAATGGATGGCAAGCTTAAAATGACAACTTATGTCAATTTGTTGGACAAGTATTTCTGGGTTGGTCTGCCGGCACGTGTGAACGAGGATTTGAAGCTTTTTGAGCAGTATGTTCGTTTCAAACCGGACATGGAAATGGAGTATGTGTACTATTATGATACTCCGAGCGTTCCTGCCTATCAGGAAGAGGGTAACCTGACGATGGAAGAGCAAGCCAAGAAAATGATGAAAATCAATGATCTGAATCCTAAAATGTTTTTGACTCCCGAGCAGATAAAAGCGAAGATAGACTTGTCCGGCGAGCATAACAGATTGGTGCGCGAGTTGGAATACAACGGTAAAAAAACATTCTTGCGTATTTTTGATGACAATATGATTTTCCCGACTGAAGCGGAAATTTCTGCTGCGTTGAAACGACTTGTTATGGACCTCCCTAAAGTCGGTTTCCTGCAGGGACATGGCGAACGTGCAGTAGATAATGTCGGCGAACGTGCGTACAGTATGTTTACTCACGCTAATAATTTCCGTTATGCATTGATAAATCAAGGATTTGATTTTGCCGAAGTGACTTTGGAAAAAGGCATACCTGAAGACATCAATATTCTGGTTGTAGCAGAGATGAAAGAGGCTTTGAACGAGCAAGAACAGCAATATTTTGACGAATATATCGCACGTGGAGGCAATCTGGTGGTTATTGGCGAGCCGAAGCGTCAGGAGGTGATGAATCCTTTGATTGCATCGTTGGGTGTACGTTTTATGCCGGGATGTATAGTTTGTCCGACTGTGGAATATGATGCAGACTTGGTATTGACCCGTCCGACAGAAGGAGCACAGAAACTTAGTTATTGGTTCCATCAATTGGGAATTAACGGGTATGGTATTATGATGCCTAATGCTGTCGGCTTGGAATATACAGAAGATAAGGGCTTTGAAGTTACGCCTTTATTGATGAGTCCGGAGTCCGGAAGCTGGAATGAATTGGAAACAGTGGATTTTGTGGACGGCAAGGTTGCGTTGAATGCAGAAGCCGGGGAGGTGGAGAAATCCTATCCGACAGCCTTGGCTTTGTCTCGCAAGAAGGGTGACAGAGAGCAGAAGATATTGATTATCGGTGATGCAGATTGTGTAAGCAACGGTGAATTGTTGAAAACCCGTCCGGGAGTCAGTGCCTTTAATTATTATCTGATTGCCGGTGGATTCCATTGGCTGTCTGACGGAGAAGTACCTATTGACATCCGTCGTCCGCAGGCTCCTGATAATGAAGTGTTCCTCAATGAGAGATCTGCTTCTATACTTAGCGCAATGTTTGTGTGGATATTGCCTTGTTTCCTTCTTTTACTTGCCCTGTTTATCTGGTTGAGACGGCGAGGCAGATAGTAAAATCTAAAATAGACATTATGGCTTTTATTATAGATAGACAAACAATTAACGACCTGAATATCTTTGGTAAGGTCCGCGGTAATTCGGTGTACGGGGTGTTTAACAGCACCCGTACCCGAGGAGGCGCACAATTGTTGGAAGAGATGTTCCATTATCCTCTCTCTGATGCGGAAAGAATAAATCATAGAAGTACTGTAATCCGTTATTTTATGGATAAGAATGTACGTTTTGATTTCCAGAATGAGTGGTTTGATGCATTGGAAGGATATTTGGCAAATCGTGATGAACGTTCCCGATTGATGCCGGAAGATAATACCTTGCAGCGGAGAATGAAGAGATGTGTCGGAGGCGATATGGAATTTGAGCAAGTGCTGAAAGGTGTATTGGCCGGTATTAATTTGATAAATACAGTCAGAGGTTTTCTTGCTCAGGCAGAAGGTGAGAATAATCCCTATGCTCAAGAATGCAAGGAGTTGGCGCAGTTGGTGGCAGCTCCTCAGTTAGCCTGGACTCCAGAAGAGAATGGCAAGACAAAATTGTCGTATGCCAGGACATCGAAGTATGATAATCTATTGAGGTATGAGGGGTATGAGTTGATACTGAAAATCCTTCGTTACCTTTATCAAATTGATGCATATATCTCTATTGCAGAGGTTGCAAGAGAACGAGGATTTGTATTTGCCGAGGCATTGCCTCTGGGAGGTAATATTCTTGAAATCGAGGGTATGTTTCATCCCTTGATAGAGAATGCAATCCCTAATTCGATTCAGGCAGATGCCGAGCATAATGTAGTGTTCCTGACCGGTGCGAATATGGCAGGTAAGTCTACTTTTATGAAGACATTCGGTATTGTGGTGTATTTGGCCCATATGGGATTCCCGCTACCGGTAAAGAAAATGCGTTTCAGCGTGCAAAACGGTATGTATACGACCATTAACCTTCCCGATAATATGATGCTTGGTTATAGCCATTTTTATGCGGAAGTGCAGCGTTTGAAGAAGGTGGCAGAACAGGTGGGACGTATCGGAAATCTCGTAATAGTTTTTGATGAGTTGTTCCGAGGTACCAATGTGAAGGATGCACATGAGGCAACGCTTGCCGTTATGGAGGCTTTTGCAGAAAAAAAGAATTGTATATTTATGATATCGACACACATTATCGAGGCCGGAGAGGATTTGAAGAAGCGGTGTGACAATATCTCTTATGTATATCTTCCGACGGTAATGAAAGATGGACGCCCGACTTATACGTATTCTTTAAAACCGGGTATTACCAATGACAGGCATGGTATGATGATCGTGCGTAATGAACATATTATTGATATTTTGACGCAGAAATCATGAGTTTTACAGTAGACAAACAGACCTTGGATGATTTGAATCTTCTAGGGAAATATAGGAGCAATTCTATTTATAATGTGTTTAGCCGCACTCATACGCAGGGTGGTGAGATGGTGTTGGAACAGATGTTTCGTAACCCTCTTTCTGATGCTGATGCCATTAATAAAAGAAGTGCTGTATTTGAATATTTTCAGCAGAAAAATCTGGAATTTCCTTTTGATAGAAAACTTTTGGATGCTGTGGAGTATTATCTGAGTACTCCTGCACATTCCAAGAGGGCTGTCAGTTATTTGAATAACGGTAAACGTAAGTTGATGCAGTGTATTGCTGCCGATCAGGCTTATGAGTTGATTGGTGCAGGTGTGGTTGCCTCTATTCAGTTGCTGGATAAAGTGGAGTCTTTTTATGCCGGATTGGATGAGGGCAATGGTGCTTATAGTGCAACAATCTCGGAGGTGATGACGATGCTGCATAGCAAAGAGTGGGAAAGACTGAAGAAATTGAAAGGTGTGGAGCAGTTCCCTTTCCGCCGTTTGGTGTATTATGATTATTGTTTGCGTGCGCGTGGTTATGAGAATTTAAGGCGTCTGATGAATATTATATATGAATTGGATGTTTATATGACCGGTGCTGCTGTTGCGGCTCAGAGAGGATTCTCTCGAGCTGTGGCATATCCATCGTCAACAACGGATAATCGCATTGATTTGGTGAATGTTTTCCATCCGCAGGTACGCAATGCTGTTGCTAACAGTATTTGTATCAGCCATAATCAAAATGTGCTTTTTTTAACCGGTGCGAATATGGCCGGCAAGTCTACTTTTATGAAGTCCTTTGGAGTTGCTGTGTATATGGCACATATGGGTTTCCCTGTGGCTGCTGAAAAGATGGAATTTACGGTACAGGATGGTTTATATACTTCTATAAATGTATCGGATAATTTAAATATGGGATATAGCCATTTCTATGCTGAAGTATTGCGTGTGAAATTCGTTGCCAGTGAAGTTGCTGCTGGTAAAAATATGGTAATTATATTAGATGAGTTATTTAAAGGTACGAATGTAAAAGATGCTTATGATGCCACTGTCGCCGTCATAGAGGCTTTTTCAATTCATCAGAATTGTTCGTTCATTATTTCTACCCATATTTTGGAAGCCGGTCAGACATTGCATGAGAAGTGTCCGCATTTCAAATTTGCTTATCTGCCGACTGTTATGGAAGGAAGAATTCCGAGGTACACTTACCGCCTGACAGACGGAATTACTGCAGACCGTCACGGAATGCAGATTATCACTAACGAGCATATCGTTGATATTATCAGGGAAGGAAGTAGAAAGATTGGTTAATAAGGGACATTCAGTAAATACTATAAAATCAGCCAACTAATTCCTACATAAAATATTGCGAATTAGTTGGCTTTTTGACTTCTTCCGGAACGTCATGTCCTGCCTATAAGAGTATATGGGAAAATACAGAAAAATGACAATAAAAATGACATATGAAGTGATTATACTGGGGCATCTTCATATGCCATTGTATTTTATAGGGACATTTACTGAATATTCCCAAATAATTGTGCGTTTTTTTCCGCCGAATCTTTCTTTTTAATCTATTGCGACATCTAAAATATTGTATTTCAATGCGAAAGAAGGCATGCATTTTGACACACCTTCTTTTTATATTGCCTCCTCGGTTCTATGCTATTCGCAAAAATGCAATGCTCCTACTTGAACTCATAAAAAATCAATATCTGCAAATCATCTCCCTCCAATTCGAATAATTTTTTAAGTTTTCCTTTTGCTTCCATGCCACTACGCTCCATTCCTTCTTTCAAAGCTTGAATATCTTTAGACTTGACATGACACATCAATTGTTCTCCTCTACGTTCCATAAAATTCAAAGGAGGAAATACACATGAATTGTAAAAAATTTCATCTTTAAAATAAACCCCCTTTTCAATGCGTTTATCAAACATCAGACGATTAGGTCCATAACCTACCCATAAATGATTTTTTGTTTCAAATATACTCGTTTTAGAATAATAACCGGCAGCCTCTAACTTCTCCTTCAGCCAAGTGCAATCCATATAGCGTTCCATCTTTATATTTGTAGAAGTAGAAGGAGCGGATTTCGTCACATAAGCCGGCATCAAAGACGAATTCTGATAATGAAATATAGTATCGGAAAAAGGCTGTATCAACAGCATGTTACCATCATAAGCATCCATTGCATGCATCGAAAAATTCAACACACCAGCAAATTCACTAGAGACAGGATAATATGACAAAGTATCCCGCATCGTAAATAAAGAATCCATACGAAAATAACCGACGTGATTGTTTTTATTAAAACCATAATAACCGATAAATTCATCTTTAGAACAAGCAACCGCATCCATTACCCAACCGACCCAAGGGCAAGCAATTTTACCGTTTACACGCTTCCCATCGTAATCGTAAAGGTAAACACACCTATCAATGATATCCAATAAACACACTCTATTATTGAATGTATCAACAACAACATTTGTTACGAGACCAAAATCACGTCCTTGTTGTCCTATTTTATTCAAAAATTTTCCATCTATAGAAAAACGATATATATCAGATTGCATCGCCTCTACATTCACGACAAAAACATCATCACCGACAATCTTTAATCTACTGATATTCGTCAAACAACAAGAATCATTTTGCTCCAAGACAACATAATCCCAATCTCTCACTTGCGCAGACAAATCAAATTTACGATTAGTCATATCTTCTATATTTGTTGAATCTAACAAATATGCTTTCTCGGGTTTTCCTACACAACCAACAACATAAATAGCTAACAATAACAATACATAAAACTTCATAATGACCAAATTAAGGAATTACAACTGCTTCTATCTTTTTCAAAAGTCTTTTATAAAAAATAATGGCAAACTTATCACTACATGTTTTCTCTAAATTAGCAAACTGTGAATATAATTCTTGAAGTTTAAAATAAAACACAGCCTGAAAATCATCATCACACGCAGAAATTTTCATTCGTGTTGCCTGCTCTACCAACACATCTACAATATTCCAATACAGATTAACCTCTTCTTCTCGCAAATGTTGAATATCGATACTTTTTCCCTCGAATACGGATTGTATGACCGAAAACCAATCTTCAAACAACTCCACTTTCTCTAAATGCCTCAAAACCTGCTCATCCATCATACATTTCAACACGTCCTGCATATAATCGCTCCCAATATTCACTTCTGCAGCATAAACATTAAAAAAATGCATAATCGCCTTTAGATCTTCACTGTTCGTCACTGTCTGCAATAATGCAACACTACGCAGTAAATTCTCTTTATACAATCTGTTCCGCACGTCACAAATATACTTTTTGCCTTCATCTGTTTCCTGTAATATGCAATTCTTTACTTTGCCATCTACAATCCCACGATAAACCGTCTGTATTGTCTGAATTTGTTTTTCCACTCTCCTTAGAGAATCCGCTATGACATTCTTTTTCTCTATCCCACCCTCCAACAATGTATTTCCATAAGCATATCGGACCAAATCCTCTTTTGCCGATTTTGATTCTATCGTCTGTAATCCTAATACCTGTCCAATCTCTTCAGACAATACCCTACACAACAATTCACCTGCCATTTTCTGACTATCAAAATCAATAAAAGAACCATTATCATCCAAACCATTTAATAAATAATAGCGTTCTCTTTCCTCTTTCCATAATCCATGACCAATATTTATACGACAATGCAAAATCTCCCCGGTTGCTGGATGGAAAATCAAATTATTTGCTACAACAGGATCGCTCAAATCATATGCAATCAAAGCCTTAGGTGTCACACTCGAGACATCATTCTCCAACTTTCGTACCAGCAAGGCATCTTTGTATCCGATTCCTTCAAAAACTTTATTCCAATACCTCACGGCTTTTACAATATATGGAAACCATCTGTCGGGGAAAGATTGCTCAACATAAAATACCAACGGATTCTCTGGCAAAACCTTTTGACCCCTATTATAATTCTTTTTCTTGTCCTTGGGAATCTGTAAACGCCAACGAACAAGTAACGAGTCCTGCTCAACTCCATATGGATATTTCCCATAAACCGAATACTTTACAGAACGAAAACCTTGTGCATTTCCTACAGTTTTAGTAGACATATTATCCTGAGGCAACAACCTTAACATTCCTCCCAGTTCCACTGTTATCGTACCCTCAATCCCTTTCACTCCCGCTGCGTTCATCGGATAAACATACGAAAACTCTTTATTAAACGTAAAAACGACTCCTTCGTCATTAGCCACAATTTCAGTCAACTCCATATCCCTCCGGGTCTCCCTCAATTGCGGGAACTTAACCTGCGCCCACTTTCTACCTTTAGTCAACACATCTGTCAAATCAATAACATACCTTCCACAAATAGAATCTACGGCAACAATATCAAAAACGTCCGATACCGGCTGCATATTTGAATCCTCAAAGACTTTTGCCAAGGGATGCTTGGGGGATACAATTCGTTCTTGATATTTATCTTGACAAAAATATATTTTATCATTTTCTCCCAAACGGAACTGGAATACACCCACAGAAGGCAAAGGACGCGCCACCATTTCTGCACCTTTATTAACTTGTGCAACATATACAAAATCACGTCCAAACAATGATTCTGTAAGTTCCAAATAAACACGATTCTTATGCTGATGCACCGTCAATATCCCCAGCTTGCTTACAAGCCCTTTCTGTTGCCTGAAACTATCGTAATTTTGTAATTGCCCCGCTACATTACTAACAGAGAAGAGTAATACCAAACAAATATTTATAACTATTCTACACATCTCTTTTACTTAATACAATTTCTAATCCCTACAATAACGCTTTCCGGATAAAATTTATCAGTTACCGTATTCCTATATTTGACAGCCAATGCCAAAATTTCCTGCAATTCCATTTCTGCCCATATTGCAATTCGACAATCAGACTTTTTCCCATTCTGCGCTAATTGCTTTAATCTCCAGATATATCGCCGTTGCAATGTTTTGCGTTCCTCTGACACCGGTTCATTAAGTTCCCATTCTCTAAACAACGAACTTCTTACTTGTTTTAAATAATCTCCCAAAGAATACTTTTCAAACAAAGGAGAATCCAGTTTATCCAATAATCCGGACACAACCGACCAACAGATGCTTTCCCAGTTCATTCGTTCGTCAATACCGTAATAAGAAAACATATCCTGTCGAAACAACCAATGCTGAGGAGTAAAAGCATACTGCTCTAAAAAATCATAAGCTACTTGCTGACGTTCCATCCCCACAAATTCCCATTTCTGCCCCAATGAATCCCGCTTTTCTGTTACGCCCCATAAATTCCTCAGTACTTGATTAATATACCCCTGATAGCGAATTAACATCCCCCTATACCTTGAACTCATCACCTTCTTTGCCGCCTCATCCTGCTCTTTCATCCAAATGGGCATCTGCAGCAACCGCTGCATATTCTTTATTCCCAATTCATTAACCTCCATCTGATTGAATCCCAAATCTTCACTTTGGCAAAACACGTCTGTTTTATCAATACCTCCATACTGATACAAAGGATTTTGCGCCATTGAATCTACCCATTCCCACAACCTCTTACGGGCAACCTCTTCACTCGGGAAATAACGATATCCCCATTCTATTGCAAAACAATCATACTCTCCCACTCGAGGTATCAAATCATCCAACGATACATCATCTTCTGGCTGAACAGCATAATTAAAACGCATATAGTCCATTATGGATGCCCCGTGACCGTTATTTCTCAAAAATTCTTTATCACGCAAAGATGCTGTAGAAAAAACGCTACTTCCTCTAAAATTATGCTTCAAACCTAATGCATGTCCTACCTCATGACATACAACATACTGTATTAATTTCCCCAAAAGAGTATCGGGTAATACGATTCTTCTGGCTAAAGAGTCTAATGCACCGGCTTGGCAAAAATACAGTTCCTGTACTAAATCAGAAATACTATTAAAAATCCCGATATGACTACATAAAATTTCTCCGGAACGGGGGTCTACGGAAGATGGTCCATAAGCATTTTTTAGCGGAGATGTCTTATAAGAAATATAAGCATAGCGAGCATTATCAACAGAAAAAACAGAATCCTCTGCATAGGTCGGTTCTGGTCTTGCCAAAATGGCATTCTTAAAACCGGCACGTTCAAATGCCGGTTGCCATGCTTCTACAGCCCTCTTCACATAAGGATAAAGCCAGGTAGGAATTTGCTTATCAATATAAAATACTATCGGCTTAATAGGTTCCACCAAATCACCGCCAAGATACGCTTCCAACTGTTCTCTATGCGGCACCAACTTCCAGCGCGATATGAACTCACACTCTCCTTTGTCATACACAGCATTATCGTAATTCCTTACTTTATTGGTAAAATAACCTACTCTACCGTCAATCATTCGCCCCTCCATCGGTATTTTATCTAACAGACACAATGATACACCATATTCCCACCGGGTAGGCTCTGATTTTACAGAAGGATCTGGAAAAGGTGAAACAGACATACAGGTTCTTACAAAACGAATCGTCAGACTCTTAGCTGCCGGGCACACCTCTTTCAAAAAAGAGCTCTCCGGAACATAGGTCCCTATCCCTAAATCCATTTCAAAACGTCCTAAGCCAAAATAAGATTCGTTTTTTTCTAATAAATCGGTGATATCTACCAATACTTCATATTCATCCCTTGCCACCACCTTCAGACATTCCACCACTGCCCCTTCTCCTTTTTGCTTCACAATATCGCTCACGCCCCCACTATTGCCATGAACAATATCTTGCATAAATGGTTGTAACATCAAAATATCATCACCTCGTTTTTTCAGACGAAAAATACATACATCCAATCTATCCCCACCATATCCATACCGTTGTTCTGAATATCTTGTTTGACAGGCTGAACCTTTCAACAGAGTTGTCGTTACTAAAAAATCTCGTCCATACAGAGTATCGGCTATTTGCCAATAATACCTGTCACCTATTTCATAAATAGGCAACAACCCTCCGTAATATTTAGAAGCTTGACTCTGACTCAAAAAATCTGATATTCGAGGAAGCTCCTCCCCAAAACAATTCAATTTTCCACACCCGCACAGGAACAAAACTATCCCCAAAACAGTCTTAACACTCATATCAAAATCAATTTGTCGGATGGAAAGAATAGCCTATATCAACGATTCCTTCAAAACCCTTATACTCATAAACTTTTTGATTTCCGTCCTCTTTTAACACTTCACCACTTGGTTTCAATCTCATTTCAACAAGAGAAGCCGTCTTGTCTGCATGTTCTATTGCCAAACCCAGCCAATATGGCTGATCTTCCATAGTCAGTGACATTGACCCCCAATCCAAACTCATTTCTGCAATACGTTCATGCCGGAACTTCATCTTTGTAATTCTACTGGACGGATCAGGATATTCATAAATCTTTGTTTCCAAAGGTACAAAACTATTCAAATCCACTCTATAAACTTTATTGCCGGAAGCATAAAAAAAGATATTGTTAAAATAACAAGAAGATGCAAATTGCCAGGAATCCTCGTCTCCTGCCGATGGCATAAAAGTATAATAACCGGAACAACGAGCTCTATCGCCATTAGATAGTCCATCATTATTGAATTCATATATATGCCATTGAGCCGAACCCTGTTTACGTCCCACAGCCATGCCTTTCATCGATGCTCCCAATCCCCCAAAAGAGTGAACTCCCATAAACAAAACATCTTGCAAACCGGTCTCATCAGGATTAAACACATTGGGATATTCGGGCACCTCTGCAATTCGTTTCAAGCGAGCTCTGTTGGAAGAACCGTTCACATTATAATACTGCAACTCACCGTTCCTCACTGTTTCACCATATAGTGTAGGAGGATTCTCCCAACGGTCATACCACAAGAAACGATTTTGCATACGGTCATAGGCAATCACTTGATGGTCTACCGTTAACAAAGCATTTGTCAAATAATAATCTGTTCCTAAATCTGTTGCCAACTTTATCGGATAAAATATTGAATATTCTGACCAGGTGGCATACCACATTTTTCCGTTATCTATAATCAACTCGCCTTGATCGGCCTTCACAAATTCCGGTTTTGCACTTCCTTCCAATCCCAACAGCATCTCTTTATAGTCGTAAATTGTTTCAAGTGTCCGTGAATCCATCATACGTCCTCCTTCATTCGTCAGCACATAAATCACGGTCTTTGTCTCTAATTTCCCGGGACTCAAAGCCGGATTTACCTCCAAGGCTCTCGGTTCCCCGGGAATCTCTTTTCCTACCCCCAACAGATGCTGATAAATATCCTTATAGACAGTAGCTCCTATTCCTGAACCATCAACCGCACCCAAAACAGACTTCCCTACTTGATTCTGCAAGACAAACCAGGCATTTTCAAGAGGATTTTCTATTTTCAGAGTCACTTCTTTGTAGGTCGTTATCCCTAAAACCGTATCTGTTACAGCAAAACGGAAACTCATATTCTCTGTAGTACGACTATTTATCCTGACTGTATAATCCTTTTCTCTTCCGCACACCTTCCACACTGAAGACCCGCTCACCTCTTTTTGCCTCCACAAATATGTCAGATTGCCATTATCCTCACGAGCACTCTGCTTCACTTCCGGTCGTAAAACCACCTTGACAGAATCCTTGTTTGCCACCACGACTTCTACAACTTCCGGCAAAACGACAGTCAGTTCATTAATCTCCTTATAATTATAATTACCCAAGTCATCGTAGCAAGCACCCAACAACAATCCCATTATTATTGGTATATATTTAAAAACATTATAATTTTTCACCATAACCAATTCTCTATATTATATTAATAATCAAGGGAATATTATTTCATTACCCTCTTCATCCAAAATGGCAGGATTTGTTAGTCGGTATTCTTTATACGCTTCTCTGACTAATGCCCTATTATTTGATGTATTCCCAATAGAGCCATAAGTCCCTTTAAAGAAATCAAGCATGAAACAATACTTACCATCACTGTAAGTTCCAAAATAATTATTCCATCCTACCGGCTTCAAACGGAATTCCCCCACAATTTCCAATTGCTGACCTTCACATTTCCCCGCATCAAAATCATGTAAGGGATTCTCCGTATCGATACCTAAAGTCACAACGAAACGACTATCCGTTCGTTCCGGACGTTTCACTTTAACAACGACATAAGTTTCGTAAGCACCGGCAGGTAACTCTACATATTCCGGGAATGTTATATCCGGCGCATTCTGTTCACTTATCAATTTAAAACAACATTTCAGTGCTTCAGCAGAAGCTTCGCCCATCAACTCTAGCTTCAACGAATCATTTTTTTGAGTAACTCCATTCAAATAATCTTCATCAGTGAAATAGACATAATGTTGAACGGTAATGTTTAATTTAGAGGTATTCTCAAAATTAATACGCGGGCGTTCCCCATATTTTATTATTTCACTCGTGTTACATGCATACAGCAAACAAAGTATCCCAAGTATGAAGATATTTCTTTTCATTTTCATAATTCATTAATTGCTATTACCAAAAACTAACTCATCATCCGGTACCTGTGGTACATAATTCTCTTTCTGCATACCTGCTGCCAAAGGACAGTGGTAAAATTGCCTGTAAAAATGCCTTTTATAGAACCAAAACAGCTGACCTTCCCCATAAAACTCCTTTTGATACTCTTTCATCAATTCATTCACTCGCATTGTCTTGGTCATATCATACCCCGGACGACTGTCCAAACGGTCATACGCCTGTCCTCCTTGAATATCCAAATTCTCAGGGATAGCCCGGAAATGTCTTACTTCATTCAACATTTTCGCACTTTCCTCCGCATCTTTCGTACATTCTGCCACAATATAATACATCTCCGGCAAACGAATCAGCGGCATAATCTCAGCTCCGTCATACTTCCCGACATAACCGCTCTGATCGAATTTTCTCAACGACAACTTACCTTCTGATGTTTGGAAATAGTAATTGTTCTGCCGGAAATCGGTAGCATAACCGCTGCCCTTTTCGTATAATTCGTCTATCGTGGACTGTAATGCATATAAGCGATCGGATGCTTGCATCCCCAAATCCAATTCCACGAATTTTCCCAATTCATATACATGCAATGAAAAGATATGTTCCGGGAATAATATTCTGTTACTCGTATTAGACTCCATCAATCTAAAATGCCCACTCTCTATCACAGCCTTGGCATAATTACAAGCCAATTCCTTGCTTGCATCATCCCCCTTATACAGATACACTCGCGCCAACATAGCCCTTACAGCCCAAATATTCATACGCAACTGTCGTAGCACAAGAAACGCATCACGTTTTTCATTATATTCATCCGCACCGAACAATTCGTTATCATGTTTTTCCAATAATGATTCCGCCAGTAACAGGTCATGAAGCACAGAATCCACCACTACCGATGCCGGTAAACGCGGTGTAGCATATTTGTTCATCTGCGTCCGATAACAGATGGATTTTGCATCAGGATTTTCTTTATACACCGGACCAAACAGACGCAACAAATCAAAATGCAGGAATGCCCTCAAACCTAAAGCCTCCCCCTTTATAATTTCATAATAATGCTCATGTTTTAGAACTTCACGGTTAACCTCTGCAAAATGCAACAGATTATTAATATTCGCAATAATATTATACCCTTTCTTCCAGATAGCATCCTTTGTGTTCTTATATTCTCCTTGATAATTATACAATTCGCTTGCAACAACGGTATTATCATAACGTTTCGCCAAAAAATCAGCAAATCCGTAAGTCAAATTTTTCCCGTATAAATCCTGACTTCCCATATCAATATAAAAACCTGTCAGGACATCCTTAAATCCGAACTCCGTACTGAAAATATCCTCCTCTTGCACAGATGTCTTAGGCTGGACATTCAACCAATCCTGACATCCCGCTGTAAAGAAACCCAGCACCAATAATCCTATGTATATTTCTGTTCTCATAACTGTCCTATTTAAAATGCAACGTTCAAAGAGAATGAAAACTGACGGGCAAAAGGATAATCAAGTCCCCGCTCCTGTTTCACCGTTGACCAATAAAACAAATCCTCCATTCCCAAATTCATCGTTATCGAACTGAATATTGATTTCTTGATGAATGACGTATTGGTTTCATCCATACGGTATGTCAACGTCAAAGACCCAAACCTCAAAACGTTTTCATCCATAACAAAACGCGAGGACGCCTTTGTCTCCGTTCCATTGATGGCATTGGTCAATGCTTTAAAAGAAGCCTTGTCTCCCGGCTGCTGCCACCTGGATTTCATCACCCTCCGGTCTGCATTATTCAGTAAATCCGCATTTTCAACTTTTTGAATCAAGGTTAAATTATACGTCTGTCCTCCAAATTTATAATTAAAACTCAAATTCAATCCCCAACCCTTATATGAAAAACTGCTATTTATATTCCCCTCCATAAAGGGCTCGGTATTCCCGCATGGGACCTGGTCTGATGCGCTCCACACACCTGTCACCTGACCTGTCGTTCGCTTCACAAATACCTCTTGTCCATTCGCCGGATCAATTCCCAACGAACGCACAGCCCAAATTCTATTCATAGACTCGCCTTCTTCATAGCGGGGCAAAGGAACATCTTTTAAATTACTATCATTCAACTCGTTTACATGTCGCAAAGCTTGCGATATTTTCACTAATTTATCAGTATTGTGCGAGCCGTTCACATTTACAACCCAATATGCAGCCCGCTCATTATCCCGGTAGGGAATAAATGAAACCATCCATTCCAAGCCTCGATTTTCAATTGTTCCCAAATTTTCAGATATTGTACCAAAGCCTACGGAAGGCGCCAGCGAAATATCTGTCAAAGCATTCTTGGTCGTCTTGAAAAAATATTCTAGACGCGCTGTAATCCTACCTTTCAAAAAACCGGCCTCCAATGCAAAGTTGGACTGAGCTGTCTGTTGCCATTTCAAATCAGGATTTCCCAATCCCACCAATGTTGCGCCTGTTGCATCTGATGCCAGATAAGGTTTCAACAACGTACTATAGGTATACAATTGCTGAGCCTGATAAGGTGCAAAGCCCTGTGTTCCGGTTGTTCCATGGGAAACTCTCAATGTTAACTCTGACAACCAGTCTGTATTTTTCATAAAATCTTCATTCACAACGTTCCACTTCGCTCCTACAGACCAAAACGGAGCAAAACGATTATCGCTACCAAATTGGGAGGAACCGTCAGCACGGATATTAAAATCTATACTATAACGATTATCGTAAGAATAATTAAAACTACCCACCCAACCGATTGCACGACTGGTATTTTCGCTACCGGTCATCTTTTCGCTATATTTTTTTCCAAAAAGGATATTATCCATCTTATCATTAGGAAAGCCGGTCACCAAAGCTCCATAATAACTGTTTTGCGCATCGCTCAATGTCATTCGCGCATTCAGGCTCAAAAAATGGACACTTGAAAATATCTTATTATATGAAGCGGTCAAAGCCACTTCATAACTGAATCCCTTCGATTCTGTCTGATTGAAATCTCCTCTTAATTCCGGGTCTGTAATTCCGTCAAAAGCCGTATGCTGCGCAGGACGGAACACCTGGGTCTCTCCTGTACTTTTTTGAATTGCAACGTCTCCTACCAATCGGAGTTCATCTATCGGACGGTATTCCAACTGAAACAAATTGCGCACACGGAACTCTGTTTTTTTATCCAATGAATGCAATGTTGCATTATACATAGGATTGTACACACTTTTAAAAACTCCGGAGTAAGAAGTTACAGGAGGCGTTATTTTCTTCAGCACCACTCCATTTTCATCGACCTCTCTCCAATACGGATTCAACTCTGTATATTCACGGAATGACCCGTAAGGAGAATTATTACCTGTTGCATTATCAACAGTCACACTATTTTTTAAACGGAAATTCTTTACCCGATAAATCAAATCCAACGTTGCCGTCTGGGTATTGCGGTTGGACCCCTTCATAACGCCAATTGTGTTATTCATGCCGACATAGAGCTTATACCTCAATGCCTGATCTCCCCCTTCCAATGTGACGGTATGACGTTGCGAGACGCCGGTATGTAGTGGTTTTGACAACCAATAAGTATCAACTCCTCGTTTCACCTCCCGCATATAATACTGATAAATTTCCAATGGGGCTAAATCCTTCTCTTCATCATAATATCCCGCCAGTTTTTCTACTTCCAATTTTTCCCTTGCATTCAGCAGATTATAATCAGACAAATCAGGCACCTCTATTCGGATTTCTCCTCCATACGCCACTCGCAAAACTCCTGCTTCCGGAGCCTTCGTTTCAATAACAATCACACCATTCGCTGCCTTGGAGCCATAAATTGCAGTAGCGGCCGCATCCTTCAATATCGTAATTGAAGAAACTCTATCCGGATCCAAATCATTCATGGTCTGCAATGAAATCTCAAATCCATCCAGAATCAGCAAAGGCTGGTTAGGGTAAGTGGCATAATCCCCCTTCAACATCACTGCGTCTGTAGAAACCGTTGCTCCGGTGGGCAATGTTGCCTGCCCTCTCATTCGCAAATCCGGCAAACGATTAGGGTCAGAACCTGCTGCAATATTTTCTGCAATGCGAAAGCCCGGGTCAATTGCCGACAAAGCTTTCGCAATGTTGGTTTTACTGAACTTCTTCAAGTCATCACCTTTCACCACCGTCGCAGACCCGGTATAACCCTCTTTTTGTCGCTCAAACATACCGGTCACCACCACCTCATCCATTTGCGTAACCTCTTCTTTCAAAACAACGCTCAGAAATTCCTGATTAGTATACACCAATTCCAGAGGCTTCATTCCGACAAAAGAAAAGACCAAAGTAATATCTTCCCTCTTAGGGAATTCAAAATGGAATTGTCCATTATTATCCGTTGAAAATCCATAATGCGTACCCTTTACCACCACTGTCACTCCTGGTAATACCCCCCCGTGACTATCCTTTACCACCCCCTGGACAACAACTTTCTCCACCTGTTTGACAACGCTATCACCTGATAAAGGAGTCTTTTTCAACACAATTGTCAACATATCGTTTTCTGTCGTATGTGCTATAGCAGGCTTCACACCCCACACGGACCAGCACAAACATACTATCAAAAAGCAATAAAAAGAGCGATTCCTCATAATATTATACATAAATAAAACCAAATTAGGGACCGACCCTTACAATCGATCCCCGTAATAAAATGAAATGCTTCATTATTTCTCCATTAGTCGCAATTTAAACACACTGCCGGAATCTTCCACTCCCTTAAATGTCAACATCTTGGGTGCAGCAGCATTGTCAGCTTCAATCATGTATGCCTGTGCTGCCAGCATATCGATAAAAGCCTTGAATTGAGGGATGGCAAACCCCTCTCTTCCATACCATCCTATAGCAGGATGTTCAGTCAATTCTACAGCTGGGTCCATTTTTATTCCTTTAAAAACAACCTGATTTCTCATTCCGGCAACAGCTTCAATCGTAACCAATAGATAACCATTTGCTACATAGAATTCTTCCGGAGCCCCCATTTCTTTATAACCTTCATTCCAATAGCAATAGGATATTGTATCTTTCGTAAGGTACATATTTTGCATAACATAACCTATTTGACCAGGAATCGCATCCTTAGTCTTCAAAACAGCTTTCATCTCATCATAAGCTGTTTTGAAAGCCCCCTCAAAGCCATCCAAATCCATATACCAATGTTCAGTAGTTGCAGCAAATGCTTTACCAACTTCAGGGAGATTGGCATCATCGTCATTATCATCATCATTACAACCAACAAACAACAAACTTAAAACCACCAATAAATAACTTAAATTTTTCATCTTCATTGCATTTTCATAAGTTAGACATATTAATAATCGCTTCACTTATATATAAACGTAAATTCAGCAAGCACAATATTATAAAATTAATTTAAATTACTCCTTATATTGTGTTAAAATTTTCAACTTTTTCCTGACTTCGTCACTCAAAAAATATTCATTTTATAATTGATTGATAAACAATATTTTGTATTTTTTCATGCCCTTATTTTGGGGTACGCAAAAGTTTTTTTAACTATGTTTGTCAAAAGAAAGAAGAATCGGTCTGGAACAACAATACTTGTTGTTCCAGAGAAAACAAAGGGCATTTACAAAGAGTTAATAACTATTGGTGTGGCCAAAGATTCAAACGAAATAGATAGTCTCGTAAATGCAGGTCATGAATGGATTTCAAAAGAAGAATCCCGGCGCCATCCACAACTCGATTTGTATGGTGAGGATCGTGAAGCGTGTGACCGTGAGCGAGAAGAAGTCCGCCGTGTTCTGTCCAATGTCAGCAACATCCTTCTCAACGGCTGCGACTTGATATTAGACCGCACGTTTGACAGGATTGGTTTCAATCGTATTGACGATGATGTATTCCGCAAGCTTGTAAAGGCTCGTTTGGCATATCCAACAAGTAAGGCTGCTACGGTGGAATATCTGAAAAACCACTTTGACGAAGATGTGGATCTCTCAAAAATCTATCGCTATCTTGACAAGCTTAGCGACCATCAGCACGAAATAGTACAGGATATAAGCGTGCGCCATACGGCGAAACTGTTCGGTGGAAATATCGGTGTGCTGTTCTATGATGTCACCACACTTTACTTTGAAGCGGATTATGAGGACGAATTACGTAAGACAGGCTTCTCGAAAGAGGGACGTCACAGTAATCCTCAGATCATACTCGGCCTGCTTGTAAGTTTGGGCGGTTATCCGCTTGCATATTGCATCCATGAGGGCAACAAATATGAAGGCCACACGATGCTGCCGACGATAAATGAGTTTGTTAGTAAATACGGTTTGGAAAACTTCGTTGTGGTGGCTGATTCCGGTCTGATGAACAATGCCAGTATATCGGAACTTGAGACGCACGGTTACAAGTATATAATAGGTGCGAAGATAAAGAATGAAAGTCAGGAAGTCAAGAACTGGATACTGGAACAGCCCAAGCGCGACTGCCAGATGGTTGAATATGACAAAGAAGGCGGACGTCGTCTCTTGATCGGCTATACAGATGACCGTGCAAAGAAAGATGCCTATAACCGGGAGAAGGGAATACGCAGGTTGGAAAAGGCTTACAAGCATGGTGCGCTCACGAAAGGTAACATCAACAAAAGAGGTTACAATAAGTTTTTATCCATGGATGGTGAAGTGAAAGTAGCCATCAACTATGACCGTATTGCCGACGACTCCAAATGGGACGGTCTAAAAGGATATCTCACCAATACTAACATACCAATACAAGATGTTTATGCTGCATACCACAACCTTTGGCACGTAGAACGTGCCTTTCGTATAGCCAAATCAAAGATAGAGATACGCCCCATGTTTCATTTTACACGCAAACGCATCGAGGCTCATATATGCATCTGCTTTGTGGCTTTGAAAGTATACAAGGAATTGGAGCGTATGCTGAAAGTCTCAGAGATTAAGATGAGCGTAGACAAGGTGCTTGCATTGGCTAAGACAATCACAACCATACAAATCAAACTACCTCTGAACAAGGAGGTTTATACGCAAACCATGCTGATGGCAAGGCATCAGAAAATAGCTAAACTCTTTGACGAAGAATTTTGGGGTACGCAATGACGAAGTCAGGAAAAACACCGGATCATCTCTATCGAAGTATGGATAGCTGAGCTACTTTATCAGAATAATTTCCTGTAAGGCATTGATTTTGAAACCAATTTTACTACAAGAGATCGGAAAACCTCTGTTTCGTTGAAATTTATGGTTTCCAAGTCTGGTGGTGTCTGACAGAAACGTAACGTAAAGTTTTTTATACAACTGCCAAAGTTTTTTGTCTAACTCTTAGGGTTCGCTTCAGTATCGAGACAGCTTGTTTTTATACCTGTACGATTTTACCGGACTTTACATACCATACATACCCCTCTACTTCTTTAAATCCCATTTTCCGTAAGGTATTACAATAAAAACCGACCTGTTTCAAATATTTATTTTCCTCACTTTGTCCGAATTTATAATCGATGATACGGACTACCGAACCGTTGAAAATAATTCGGTCCGGACGGGTTTTCCTGCCTCCGGGAAATAAAATATCCCTCTCATTCATAATATTATTTTCGGGTCCGAACCATTCAGAAGCTTGTGGGTTGGAAATATATGCTTCGATCTTCGCACAGTAAGCCTCCTTTTCCCGGATAGAAATCAATCCCTCCAAATAGGCTTGTTGAACAGCCTGTGACACATCCCCGGCATACCGGATGTGTTTAAAAATTTCATGCAATAATTTTCCTTCGTCGATCGCCGAAAGAGAAGCTTGCTGAGGCTCGGTATAGTCCCGGAATTTGTACTTGATACTGATTCTTTCTCCCGGTTGAAAAACCGGATAATTCTGAAGAGTAACAGAAGTCTGACCTGCTCCGGCTTTTGAAGGGAAACACTGTTTTTCTCCCAATGCGACCTGCATAGTTGCATTATCCACTAATTCGGTTTCAGCTAATACACTATAAATAAAAGCTCCGATATCCGGCATCGAGATGCTACCGTCTTTATTGATTTTGGGAGAGTACGGACGTACATAAAGCTCGGTCTTGGCACGCGTCAGGGCAACATATAACAAGTTCAGGTTATCGATATAGGCTTTCAGGTGTTCGTCCAGGTAATCTTTTTTAAAGATGGTGTTCGTTAACTTGGAGGAATAGTTCAATGGAGCATAGTCTAATTGATTGAATCCTTGTTCGTTATTCATACACCAAATTCGTCTGACGGGCCGGACACTATCCAGTTCCCAGCTACAGAACGGCAAAAGTACGAATTCAAATTCCAGTCCCTTGGATTTGTGGATAGTTAAAATACGCACTGCATCGACTTCTTCGGAAGTGGTCAGTACTCTTTTACCCTGCTCTTTCTCCCACCAATCCAGAAATAAAGTTATACTATTGGAGTTATTGGTTTCATATTCATATATAATATCTTGAAACGCAATCAAATAAGGAATTTCTTCCCGTTTCTTACGAAGTGAAAATTTATTCAGAATAGTTTCAATCGTCTCATATAAGGAATAAGACATGATTTTATTTTTATCCAATTCAAAATCAGTTCCTAAGACCTCGAATAATTCTTTTTCCCCTATTCCGGAAAAGATATCGTGCAAATCCGGATTGTTCTCATCCTGAATAAAAACCCGATAAAAATAAAGAATCTGGGTCTTATTGACCATATCGCAGGGATCTACCATATATTTCAGAATGGCGATGATAAATTGTATATAGGGAGACGACCAGACGTACAACGAATCATTTGAGATAAAACCGATCGGCCGGTCAGCTGTCTTATTGTATTCCATCAGAAAATCGGCAACCAGCGCACCTTCCTTCCCACCCCTCACCAAAATAACGATATCTTTTAACTGTCCTCCCCTTTGCCGGATATCCCGAATGATTGCGATCAGGTCTGCCAGGATTATATTCTCCCCCCCTTCTGCCTTTTTGTCGGGGCCGAACACAATATCGACATATCCTTTTTTCTTTTTCCGGGGAATCTGTTGAAGTCCCTGATAAGCTTCAGCTATCGTTTTTTCCTTTACTTCCCCACCTGCATCGGCAATGTATAGATCGGTCAGCATACCGACTGCTTTCTCAAAGAAGGTATTATTGAAATTTACGATTTCAGGGGCACTACGCCAGTTATTTTTTAAAATGACGGTATTCACTCCCAAGCTGCTGAATTGCCGCTCTACCTCGTTGGCCAGCAGACTCCAATCTCCGTTTCGCCAACGGTAGATACTTTGCTTGACATCTCCCACAATCATAGTCCGGCACCCTTCCGATAAACTGTTTACCACCAGGGGGCGGAAATTTTTCCATTGCATCCCCGAAGTATCCTGAAATTCGTCGATCATCAGATGCTTATAATAATTCCCACACTTTTCAAATAAAAACGACGTATCGTTATCTGCAATCAGCATATTCAGAATATGCGTCGTATCACTCAGCAACATGAGCCCTTTCTCGTCACAATAGGCCCTAACCTCCTGATAAAGGTCATTTAAAATCCCCAACTGGTACAAATTATCGGACAGCATCCGGGCTGACAAATAATAGCTGTAATCCTGGTCGAACCGATTCAGAATATCCTGCAGGAGTTGCATAAGCCGGGGGCATATAGACCCGATGGTTGCTTTGCGGGGAGAAGTTTTGGTTACCCACGCCGCACTATCCTGAGCTCCCTTTCTTACGGTAGCCGTCGGTTCGTCGAAATTCCCGGCAACCAGTTTATAAAAATAAGATACACATCCTGCCTTTCCACCTTTAAAGTCGGTTTGTTCAAGCCCTTCGCTCCGGATCAATCCGATCGCTTCCTGTCCGATAGCAGCCTGCCGGCTTTCGTAAGCTTGAACGGTAGCGGTCAAAAAAGAGCGGTAATTCTTCAAAAATTCCTTATCACTGAATTTATCCAGAATATGCTTGTCAAAAAGCATGTAGTTCTCTTTGAACAGTTCTTCACCGAGCTCGGCTATTTTTGATTTGATACTCCACGATTTTCCCTCTTCTACATTACTACTCATCAATTCACTGATCCAATTTTTCAATCCCGGATTGTCTTTCACCTGTTGCATGACTTTGTCGACAGCTTTGAGCAATACAAAATCACTATCCAATTCTACATTATAGCCCGGAAAGATGCCCAATTCCCTGGTAAAAGCTTTGATAATGCGTTGAAAAAAACGATCGATCGTCGTCACTGCCAATCGTCCGTAATCATGCAATAACATTGTACGAAGCAAAACAGCTCTGTTTTTCAATTGCTCGTCGGTAAATCCGAATTCCTGCTTCAAGGCCTCTCCGTAATCACTTGTTTTCCCGTCTGCCAAACGATGCAGTTCATTGATAATACGCGACTTCATCTCTTCGGTGGCCTTATTGGTGAAGGTCACGGCTAAAATATTCTTATATTCAGCAGGAGAAGCAAAAATCGTCCTGAAATATTCCAGGGTCAGGGCAAAAGTCTTTCCTGCTCCAGCCGAAGCTTTATAAATATCTAACATATACTTTTCTGTTTTTAAGGCTCGGCAGGCAAAGTTTGTCGATCCAGAATTTCCATCTCTGTAATTCTCCGGCAAATGATTTCGAGATAATCTTTCAGGTAATTCACTTCTTCCCCTTTTAGCTTATTCTCTTCTGCCAGCTTCCGGCATTCCGATAAAATATCTCTTGCCTGTTCGAAATCTCCGGCATTTTCATACAACCATCCCAAATTAATCCCGGCCTGGACAGCTGTTTTAGGCGTCAATTTTAAGGCACCGGTCCATATATTGAATGCCTCTTCGCTATCACCATGCCTCAAAAAAGTATCCCCCAGCCGCAACACTTTCCCGGAAGTATACACTCTTCGCTGTGTTTTTTGCCACGAAGGAACCAAATGCCGGCCTGAAATCATTCCTGCTTCCCAAAAACTATTGCGGATACATTCCGGTATGTTATCGAACTCCCCGAGTTTTTCCTGATCCAGTTTAAAAGAGATCTTCACAGAATCGACCGGTTCGCCTTGTTCTTTATCGTACAACCGGGTAAACCAAATGGTATTTATCTCTCCTCCAGGATCTGCGTTATCATAATACTGTAGTTCTATGGATAAGAGGTAGTCCACGTGAAAATTCCGGCACATATTCATTATACTATCCGGAGCGAAAGGGGGCGGAGTAGAGGATTGGTTCCAATAGCCCATTTCCTGTTCTTTTAAACATATTATAGCATCTTTGTACCCCGAAGTTTCCCAGATAAATTTCACCCCTTCACAGAAATCTTCAAATAAATACTCCCGGTCTAATTCAGGAATATTCTTCATAAAAGTCAATATACTGTTTTCGTTGCGGATGTTTCTTTCTAGCAAAGCCAGTTTTTTTCCTTGTTCGATATGAAAACCGGCAGGTTGAAGTATCTCGATCGATAAGGTGCGATAGGTGGTACACGAACACAGGGTGGCCCCCCAAAGGCCCAAAATCAACCGGCGAAAAATTTTAGTAAAAACCATTCCATGCATAATAGCAAAAGTATTATCAACCCTAATATTTTTATCTCACTGAGGTCTGAAAATCCCGTTTCACTTTTGTATTCGGATATATATCTGTCATTTGAATTCAATTCATTCGTCAATCGGACCATATCCCGTACACTTACCGACTCCCCTCCGGTATGCCGGGCTATTTCTTTGAGTAAGGACGGATCGGCCACTAAACGATTCAATTCCGGATTATGGCTCTTCACATAAAAAATTCCCTTTTTGGTGAATCGTTCTCCTTTCAAATCTGTACTCAGACGAAAACTGTACTTTCCGGCCTGCAGGTTACCCAAAGTCATTCTATATTTTTCCCCGTTCCGATTGAAAAGATAGTTATACGTTTTCCCGCCAATATTTAATTCCATCTTTAGATCAGGAGTATTAATAAGTTCATAACTATCGTTATACAACTCTACATTAATCACAATCTCTTCCGACTCTTCGTAGAGAGGTTCAATGTCATCCACCAAGCGTTCCGTTCCCTGACGGGTAGTCAGATAACCCACAATTTTATTGATCAGCGTGTTGAACGGTTCGTGATTACCATTTTCCTGATAGGAATATAATCGCCATTTCCAAAGACCTTCTCCCCAAAAATAAGAAATTTTTTGTCCATTCAAATCATAAAAACCAAGAATTCCATTCGAAGTAGGTGTATTTTTAATTTTCTGACTGAATAAAATTTTCCCAGCACCGGTGTTGATCTCTCCAAAAGGTACGATTATAGGAGGGTAATCCTTATAAGCCGCTTTTTCCGTCTCCGAGAATTCGAAATAGGAAAATTGTTCATTGATCTGTAAAGAGGCATATTCGGTTTGATCGGCACTAATATCGGAAGTGTATAAATTTTGGAGTTTGGAGAAACCAGCGATACATTCGGGCGTAGTCAATATATACCAAACCGACAATTTTCTGCGGTTTATTTCCTGCATCAATTGCTGATAGCCTGTACTATGCGGATCAGGATTATGCAAGATAACCAGATTAGCATTCAGACTATCCAGCGGTTCTTCCCAGCGATAAAGTTTACATCGGTATATACCGGATACACCGACTGCATTCTTAATTGCAGCAATATCCGGATGTGGAGCAGTGGTATAAATAGCAACTTTAGCAGAATTATCTATAATATTCACCCAGGTTTCTATCCGGTTGTTTTCATAAGTACGTTCCACCCTATCGTTTTCCAGTTCGACACTATACCGGAATATTCCTTTTTTCGGAGCTTCTACTTCGAAGGAGACTTCCTGAAAAAAATAATCTTGTCCAATAGTTAAAATCTGTCGGGCAATGACCTGATCATTTTGTTTTAAACTGCATTTTACCTGGCTTCCTTTCTGTTTTATGGCACCGACTTCGACTTTTATCGGAAAAATAGTATTTACAAAATTGAATTTATCCGTTTCCACATTCCGGATATAGACATCGGGATAAGTGACGGTATCCCCCAAAGCAACGGTATAGACCGGAAAATCAGGTGTTTTGTATTTCGGATTCACACCGGTATTGTAGATCCCGTCGGAGAATAAAATCATAGCCGCCGGGCGGCGGACGATAAAATGCTGGTCGGTATAGTCGAATACTGCTGAGATATTCGTGTATTGTTCCGAGAAATCGTATTCATCGTTTTGACGGATCGAAGCTCCGAAAGTTAAAGGAACGATATCGAACTTGCTTTTCAAAGCCTTGCTCATCTTTTCTAAAGATGCCTTGTATTCATTCCGATAGTACAAGGAATCCTTCGTTTTTATCAGAGAAGCAGAATTATCCTGAGCCAAGACCAGCAAAGGTTTCTCTTTCGTCTTTTCAACCCACGAAAAAGCAGGATTTAAAAGTAAAGCAAGTAAAGTAAAAATGACAATAAAACGAAGCCCGGAAATAAGCAGGGCCATTCCTTTAGAAATATCCGGTAATTTTGAAAGTTTCCTGAATTTAAGCCAGGCAATAACAAACGACAAACCTGCAATAGGCAAAAGCCATGCCATAGAATACTCAAATACCACCCCGAACCGCTTTAGCATACCCCGAAGCAGCGTTTTTTCTGCTTCGGAGCATCACCTATATTACATATTCATACCGCCGCAAACATGGATCACTTGTCCGGTAACATATCTGGACATATCCGAAGCCAGGAAGGTACATACATCGGCAATATCCTCAGGCGTACCTCCTCTTCTCAAAGGAATTTTAGCGGCCCATTCTTTACGCACATCTTCGGGCAACTGTGCCGTCATATCTGTAATGATAAATCCCGGAGCAACGGCATTGGCCCGGATATTTCTGGATCCCAATTCTTTGGCCACACTCTTGGTAAAACCGATAATACCGGCTTTGGAAGCAGAATAGTTCGCCTGTCCGGCATTTCCGCTCACGCCGACAACAGAGCTCATGCTGATAATCGAACCGCTTTTCTGTTTCAGCATGATAGCCGATACGGCTTTGGTAAAATTAAATACAGATTTCAGGTTGACATTGATAACGGCATCCCATTGTTCTTCCGTCATTCTCATCAACAAAGTATCTTTAGTAATACCGGCGTTGTTCACTAAAATATCGATCCGGCCGAATTCTTTTGCAATCTCTTCTACAGTAGCGGCAGTCTGGGCAAAATCAGCAGCATTGGAGGCATACATTTTAGCTTTCACTCCACAAGCTTCGATTTCTTTTTCAGTAGCCTGTGCATTCTCGTCATATCTCAAATCCGTAAAAGCAATATTTGCACCTTGTTTGGCAAATGCCAGAGCCACCGCTTTCCCAATACCTCTGGAAGCACCGGTAATCAGTGCTGTCTTTCCTTCTAATAACTTCATAATAACAGTTTTACTTCAACTATAATTAATTAGACTTTTAACCGTCGTAACGATTAATTAAATTTTAAACCACAAAGATAATGAAACAAATGAAATGCCGAAAAAATAGACCGGATTAAAGCTCCAGTTTGAATCTTAAACGCAGACGGTTCGATTCAAAATCCCAGGATATAATCTTAAACTTTCCAATTTCGGCAGTCGTACCGACATGTTGTCCGATACAAGCACAAGTGTCGTACTCTCCGATCTTTACAATCCGTAAAGTAGCACTGGCATCCTCAGGAAGTTTACTCAGATCCACCCCTTCAGGCACCTCTTCCCGGGTAACAAAACAAGTAGTGACAGGTAAATCTTGTCCGATCACTTCGTTCACTCTGTTTTCTATTTCTGTGATCATTTCCGCAGTTGGCTCGACGGATAAAATATAATCGCATTTTGATTTTTTTCGTTCGATATGCGTATTTTTCGAACGTTCACAGCCGAACATCCGGATCATAGTCTGATTCAGTATATGCTCTGCCGTATGCATAGGAGGATACTCCTGTTTGTTGTGGCCGTTGAGTTGTATTTCTTGTTCCATATAGTTTTTTAGTAGAGACAAATATATGTGTTTTTATATTTACGACATAAGAACAAAAGAACATATTTTTCTTAAATAATAGTCTGCATTTTTAAAGAAATCATTTTTTTAACGATTTTTGGATATAAAACACCCTCCATTCAAATATTTTATATAGATTTGTACGTGTTTGTGTGTAATTGAAATGTTAAAACTTAAAATAATCATTTTATATGTTGAAGTCTTACAATTTTCCTAGCGTATATGAAGCGACTAATCAGGAACTTGCTAACGTTGCAGAAAATATACTGGATGGGCTAAAGATCAATCTCGATGATACGGATTACATCGTCGGTAACCTGGCACTGGTCGAAGGCTATTCTCCACATAAGAGTATCAATGCAGCCCCGACAGACGAAGAGTATAAATTATTGAGTGAAGCCAGTTTGTTGCTTACCCAACCGAAAGGAGAAGAGGAAATCTATCTGACGACAGGATTCCCGTTCGCAACTTATATACTCTACCGGGATAAAGCGATGGAAGTCTTACAAGGACGACATATTATCAATTACGATGCTTCCACTTTCGGTGGTCCGAATACAACCAAACGTGAAGTGAACGTAGGTAAAGTCGAGATTATTCCTGAAATTATGGGATGTACGACAGCAATCCGCGAGGGGAACCTGCAAGAAAAAGAAAACTTTTTTATCGTCAGCCTCGGATACGGCACCTGCGAAGCCGTCGTTTCGACAAGAGCCGGACTGATCAACCGTTCAGCCGTCAGTACCCACGGTATCCGTCATGCCGTAAATTTATTGGCTAATGAGCTCAGTAAAAATTTCTATCTGAACCTCAAAACAGAACACCAGATAGATGTAGCTTTCCAAAAAGGAAATATCACTGTAAACCGGGTTAAACACAACATATTGGATATACGTGAAAAAGTATTGAAAATGTACTATAATGAAATCGTCGCTCCTAATTTAAGAAGAGCATTTATAGACGATGATTTCAATAAATGTACGAAAATGTATTTAGTCGGTGGTGGTGCTTTGTATCCTGAACTGGTCGATTGCTTCAAAGAAGAATTCGGCGATATCGTATCGGTCAATGTATATCCTGAACCGGAGAAATGTGCTTCTCAGGGGTATTGTCTGAACTCTAAAATCAAATCTTCTGTCGCCCGTTCGAATATCCCGCATAATATTGAAGCGGAAGAAATTAAGATATTCAGAAATCCTCAGCTAGCTGTCGGTATCGATATAGGTAATGCGAATACTTGTGTCACCATCTACAAAGAAGGGGAATAAGCCAAAATTCGAATTCGATATAAAGAGTTGACCTTTTAAAGGCAACTCTTTTTCTTTTTTAGTTATTTTATTCCTACTTTTGCAAACGTTTAAAAGAAACTGGATAAAAAATACAATACAATGGAACTTTTAGAACAAATCAAAGAAAACGCCAAAAAACAGTGTAAAACAATTGTTCTCCCGGAAGGTACAGAAGAACGGACGATTCAGGCAGCAGACCAGATTATCGGAGAAGGGATCGCTAAGATTATCCTGATCGGTAATCCGGCCGAAATACAGGCTTTAGCTCAAAAACACAATCTGAAAAACATCGGCAAAGCTACCGTTATCGATCCTGAATCACATGCCAAAAAAGAACAATATGCCGATTTATTGGTAGAGCTGCGTAAAAGTAAAGGAATGACCAGAGAACAAGCTTTAAAACTGGTTACAGATCCCCTTTACCTGGCGACTTTGATGATTAAGAGCGGAGATGCAGACGGAGAAGTTGCCGGTGCTAAAAATGCAACGGGCGATGTTTTACGTCCTGCTCTGCAAATTGTAAAGACTTTACCGGGGATTTCCGTCGTTTCAGGTGCCTTCTTGTTGCTGACCAACAAACCCGAATATGGTGAAAACGGTTTAATTGTTTGTGCTGACTGTGCAGTACTTCCTAATCCGACAGCAGAAGAACTGGCACAAATTGCGGTATCTACAGCCGGAACAGCCCGTGCCATTGCCAAAATCGAGCCCCGGGTAGCTATGTTGAGTTTCTCGACAAAAGGTTCTGCCAAAAATGAATTGGTCGACAAAGTGGTAAAAGCAACAGAACTGGCCAAACAAATGGCTCCGGACGTTATGATCGACGGAGAAATGCAGGCCGATGCAGCGCTGGTTCCTTCCGTAGGGGCAAGCAAAGCTCCGGGTAGCCCTGTCGCCGGCAAAGCCAATGTTTTGATTTTCCCTAGTCTGGAAGTTGGAAATATCAGTTATAAATTAGTACAACGTATCGCCGGTATCGAAGCTGTAGGTCCTGTACTTCAGGGGATGGCCGCTCCTATCAACGACCTGTCCAGAGGTTGTTCTGTCAGTGATATCGTCAATCTGGTAGCGATCACAGTAAATCAGGCCGCCGGAATAAATTAACGGAATAAAAACGTTTAATAAAATAGAAATGAATGTTTTAGTATTAAACTGCGGTAGTTCGTCCATCAAGTATCAATTACTGAATATGGATGCAGTACCTGTCGTGCTCGCCAAAGGTATTGTAGAAAAAATCGGTTTGACTTACGGTAGTTTTACTTATAAACCGGAAGGTAAAGACAAAGTAGTCGCCGAGCAACCGATTATGGACCATAGTGTCGGTATGGATCTGATCCTGAAAGCATTGGTTCATCCTGACCATGGAGTATTGAAATCTCTGAACGAAATCGATGCTGTCGGCCATCGTGTTGCACACGGAGGTGAATATTTCTCCGAGAGCGTGAAAATCGACGATGAAGCCAAAGCTAAAATCAAAGCTTTAGGTGAAATCGCTCCTCTGCACAATCCGGCAAACCTGAAAGGGATCGAAACGATGGAAAAATTGCTTCCTTCCGTACCTCAGGTAGCCGTTTTCGATACTTCTTTCCATCAGACTCTGCCTAAAAAAGCTTTCATTTATGGTATTCCTTACGAATATTATGAAGAATACGGAGTCAGAAGATATGGCTTCCACGGTACTTCCCATAAATTTGTAGCAGAGAAAGCATGCCGGATCTTAGGTTGGGATATTACCGAAAAGAAAATCATCACTTGCCATTTGGGTAACGGAGCTTCGATTACGGCGATCGATAAAGGTAAATCGGTCGATACCTCGATGGGATTTACTCCTGTAGCCGGACTAGTGATGGGAACGCGGGCCGGAGATCTGGATTTGGGTGCCCTACTCTATATCTGTGAAAAAGAAGGGCTGGATCTTCCCAAAGCCAACAATTTGATTAATAAGAAATCAGGGGTTCAGGGAATCTCCGGTGTTTCTTCTGACTTCCGCGAATTGCAGGCAGCCATGGAAAAAGGCAACGAAAAAGCGGCCTTGGCTCTCGATGTCTTCTGTTACAATGTGAAGAAATATATCGGAGCTTACGCCGCAGTACTGAACGGTGTAGACTTGATTATCTTCACGGGAGGTATCGGCGAAAACGACAATCTGGTACGCTGGGAAACCTGTAAGAATATGGACTACCTTGGCATCCAGGTCGACAAACAAAAGAACGAAGTCCGGGGAAAAGATACGATTATCAGCACAGAACAATCGACTACCACGGTGATGACGGTTACTACAGATGAAGAGCTTGTGATCGCTATGGATACAGTAAGATTGAGCTAATCCTTCGGTACATACCGTTTTTACCCCTCTTGCTTATCGGCTCGGGGGGTTCATTTTTAATATATTCTTTTGCCGCCGATTCCCATCTCATTTTCCGGTATCATTCAGGACCGAATTCAACTCAGACACGGAATCGGCAAAAATACAGACAAAAGAAAAACGGGATCGATAAAATCCCGTTTTCCGATATAATTTTTCTAAAAAAGCTTAGTTGATAGAAGCATCTTTTCCGCCGGTAACACGCAAAGTAGGGTAGGATACTCTCAAAGCTGTCTTATAGGTAGCTCCGATTGCAATTTCATATTCACCGTCTTTAGTAAAAGGAATATTTGTCGTTGCAGAGGGGTTCTCTTTATCGGTGACAGACAACTGAACATACGGAAGCCACATATTATCTCCGAACATCATAGAAGAACTTTTGATCCGATACAATAAATAATAGGCTTCTGCATTTTCGACTTTATTCCATTCTGCAGTTACTTTACCATCAGCTCCGGAATAAGAAAATTTTGTCAGCGTAACATTTCCGATTTTTTTATCCGTACCATAAAACTGGAGTTGGCTGACTGCCGAATTGCCTTCGGCATTAAAAGCAGTAACGGTGCATAAACCTTCCTTGATCGTATCCAATGTCGGTGCTGAATAAGCATTGATCTGCATCAAAAAATTTTGGGAGCCTTCCACAGCAGAAAAAGAATAGTTTTTACCATTCAAGGAAGCTGAAGCCGACTTTATTTGTTCATTTCCCTGCACTTGAATTTGCAGCTGATACCTGTTCCCTTCCTGAAGAATATAAGCCGGTGATGCATAAATGGCGAATTTCTTATCGTTCTTTAAACAGGAACTCATTCCCAATACTAAAGCAGCAGAAACTGCTATTAATTTCAATTTTCCTAATGTTCTCATTCTTAATTGTTTTTTGATAATAATAAAATCTTTTCCCGATATGATAAATTCGCCCGCGAAGATGTAGATTTTTTTTTAATCTTACAAGAAAATAGAGAGATATCTCCATGTAAATGAAACATTTTTGAATCATTTGTGTACAATTTGTTAGAGTATAAAAAAAGGTTATGATACTACAATTTGCTTTTGTTTTAACAGCGATCATCGTCGGTGCCCGTTTAGGAGGTATCGGTTTGGGAGTTATGGGAGGTATCGGTCTGGGAATTTTGACTTTTGTTTTCGGTTTACAACCGACAACCCCTCCTATCGATGTGATGCTGATGATAGTTGCTGTTATTACTGCCGCTGCTTGTATGCAGGCAGCCGGAGGATTGGACCTGATGGTACGCGGAGCCGAGCACCTCTTACGGAAACGTCCCGCCCAAATCACCTTCCTAAGTCCCCTGGTGACCTATTTCTTTTCTTTTGTAGCCGGAACAGGCCATGTCGCTTATTCTGTTCTTCCGGTCATTGCCGAAGTAGCCCGGGAAACCAAAATACGCCCCGAACGTCCTTTAGGAATAGCTGTCATCGCTTCCCAGCAAGCCATTACAGCCAGTCCGATCTCTGCGGCTACCGTTGCCCTTTTGGGACTTTTAACCGGATTCAATATCTCTTTGCTCGATATCCTGATCATTACAATTCCATCCACGCTATGCGGCGTCTTTCTCGGAGCTTTGTATTCGCTAAGGGTAGGTAAAGAATTAGTCGACGATCCCGAATACCAAAGACGTCTGAAGGAAGGTTTATTAGACAACAGCCATTATGAACTCAAGGATATAGGTAATAAACATAAGGCTTTACTTTCTGTTCTTATCTTTGTGATTGCCACTGTTTTCATCGTTATCTTCGGGTCTTTCGACAACCTCCGTCCCTCTCATATTATCGATGGGAAACCGGTCACTGTCGATATGGCTTCTATTATCGAGATCCTGATGTTATCGGCTGCAGCTTTGATTTTATTATTCACGAAAGCCAACGGAATCAAAGCAGCTCAGGGTAGTGTCTTTTCGGCCGGAATGCAGGCCGTTGTCGCGATCTTCGGTATCGCTTGGATGGGTGATACTTTCTTACAAGGAAATATGGCCGAACTGAAAGGATCTATCGAGGGAATAGTCACACAAATGCCTTGGTTGTTCGGGATCGCCCTGTTCATCATGTCTATCCTGTTATACAGCCAGGCCGCTACCGTCCGGGCTTTTATGCCCTTGGGGATTGCCCTGGGTATTTCACCTTTTTTGTTGATCGCCATGTTTCCGGCTGTAAACGGTTATTTCTTTATTCCCAACTACCCGACAGTTGTCGCGGCCATTAATTTCGACCGGACAGGGACCACCCGTATCGGAAAATATGTCCTGAACCACTCTTTTATGATGCCGGGACTGATCGCTACCATCACCTCCGTCGTGACCGGACTGATTTTGGTACAATTTATTTTCTAAGCATTTTATTGACTTTTAAACCGAATGATATGAAAACACTTAGATTTATTTTCTTATTTGCCACACTCTTTCTGTTTTTACAGGCAGGAAGTTTCGCACAAAAACTGCCTAACATTCACATTCTGGCTACGGGAGGAACCATTGCCGGCACAGGGACCAGTACTACCGGAAGCAGTTACCGGGCCGGTCAGGTTGCGATCAACGAATTAATTTCGGCGGTACCCGAATTGAAAGAAATCGCTAACATCACCGGAGAGCAGATTGTAAAAATCGGTTCCCAGGATATGTCCGACGAAGTTTGGTTGAAACTGGCTCATTATCTGAACGAACTGCTACAAAGAAAAGAGGTGGACGGTGTAGTGATCACCCACGGCACAGATACCATGGAGGAAACGGCCTTTTTCTTAAACCTGACCGTAAAAAGCAATAAACCGGTAGTACTTGTCGGAGCGATGCGTCCGGCAACCTCATTGAGTGCCGACGGTCCGCTGAATCTCTATAATGCCGTCGTTACCGCCGGTGCTTCCGAGTCGGTCGGTCGCGGAGTGATGATCGTGATGAACGGCAGCATCCTGGGTGCCCATGCCGCCACCAAGATGAATACCATCAACGTACAAGCTTTCCAAGCCCCCAATTCCGGAGCTTTAGGGTATGTATTCAATGGAAAAGTACATTATAACCAATCGACCGATAAACTCCATACGCTCCAATCGGTATTCGATGTCACTCATCTGGATAAATTACCTAAAGTAGGTATTGTTTACAGTTATTCCAATGTCGAACCCGAAGCTTTGGATGCATTGATCACCAACAGTTACCAAGGTATCGTCCATGCCGGAGTCGGAAACGGTAATATCCATAAGAATTTGTTCGACAAATTGGTAAATGCCAGTAAACAAGGTATACTGGTGGTACGTTCCAGCCGCGTTCCGACCGGACCGACAACACTCGATGCCGAGGTAGACGATGCCAAATACGGTTTTGTGGCTTCACAGGAATTGAATCCTCAAAAAGCCCGGATACTCTTGATGCTGGCTTTGACAAAAACAAAAGATCCACAAGTCATTCAGAATTATTTTAATGCTTATTAAACCGACTCTCTATGAAAAAATGGATATTGTTATGCGGATTATGTACACTCTCCTTTCCGGCCTTGTATGCCCAACACCTGGACATGCAATCTTCCACGGATGCCGGAGGCCCCGCTTTATTCGAACGAGTAACCCGTCTCGAAAAAAAAACGGATGCCTTTAACCTGTACCTGAATATGCAGGGTAGTTTCAATGTATACTTTAATAATGGCAATGAAGAACAAACTTCTTTCCGGATGAATCAGCTCCGGATCGAAGCCAAGGGTAACATCACCGACCGGATTTATTACCGTTATCGTCAGCGTTTAAACCGGGCGAATAATGCCCAATCCTTGGACAACCTACCCACGTCGATCGATTATGCAGCCGTCGGTTTTCATGTTACCGATCAATTTTCCGTATTTGCCGGAAAACAATGTACTGCATTCGGAGGATTCGAATTCGACCTGAACCCGATCGAAGTGTATCAATACTGTGATATGCTGGAATACATGAGTAATTTTTTGACCGGAGTCGATTTTTCATATCGGCTCAACGATCGACACGATTTTCATTTTCAGGTCGTCGATTCACGGAACGGTTCGTTTAAAGAGATGTACGGAAAAGTTCCGGACAACATCGAAGCTTCGAAAGCCCCGCTCGGTTATACGTTAAACTGGAACGGCAGCATGCTGGAAGATAAGTTGAAAACACGTTGGTCTGCCTCTATCTTCCACGAAGCAAAAAAACAGAATTGGTATTATTATGCTTTGGGAACCGAAGTCAATTTAAACCGTTTTATCGGTTTTCTCGACTTTATGTATTCCTCCGAAGACCTCGACCGTACAGGTATCATTTCGGAAATTACCGCTAATGACGGATATGACACCCGGGCCCTGGACACCCGTTACCTATCTCTGGTGCTTCACCTCAACTACCGGGTTCTTCCCAAGCTGAATCTCTTTGCAAAGGGAATGTATGAAACCGCTTCAGTAGAGAAAGCCTCAGACTTACTTGCCAAGGGAAAATACCGGACTTCCTGGGGATATCTGGCCGGAATCGAATATTATCCGATGGAAGAGAACCTCCATTTCTTTCTGAATTACATCGGCCGCTCTTTCCAATATACCGACAAAGCTAAAGTATTCGGAGTCGGTAATAGTAATCCACAACGTATTGAATTAGGATTAGTATACCAGCTTCCTGTATTCTGATCAAATTGTGCGGAGAAATAATCATCCTGTTCTCCGCACAATTATTATCGTGAAATGATTATTTTTGCGGCCTGTAAACCGTGAATATAAAAAATATGAATCAGATCCGATACTTTAGCCTCCTGGGGCTTTTTATTTTGTTGTGCTATGCTGCGCCGGCCTCTTTATGGGTAGATTCCCTCAAAGGACAAACCCTTTTTGAAAAGCTTTCCGGCCTTTCCAAACGCAATCGTTTGCCGCATGTCGATTTAAATACCCGGATCGCTTATCATACCGCCTTATCCAGCCAGTCTACCGAAAAATCGGCTTTTCGGGTAGATTATCTGCGTCTGGAAGTCAGTGGTGACGTCACCGACCGGATCTATTACAAATGGTTGCAGCATCTGAACCGGAGCAATACCCCCGGACAGCTCGACAATATGCCCTCTTCTATCGATTGTCTCGGTGTCGGGTTCCGGATCACTCCTACCGTATCGACTTTTATCGGTAAACAATACGCCGATTTCGGAGGTTTCGAATACGATGCCAATCCGGCAGAAGTTTATGAATATTCGGACCTGGGAAATGAGATCACCTGCTTTCTGGTCGGCGCCAATCTTTGCTGGTGGCTGACACCGACCCAGGAAATCCGTTTCCAGATCGTCGACGGACATTCCGGAAAAGCCGACGACACTTACGGTCCTCTCCCTGAAAAAGTCAAAGCAGCCAAAGCCCCCCTCGGCTATACCCTAAACTGGAACGGCAATTTTCTGAACGAACATTTACTCACCCGCTGTTCTTTTTCTTTATTCCACGAAGGCGAAAAGCAAAATGTCTATTTTCTGGCTTTGGCAGCAGCCTGGGTACAGGAAAGATTCAACCTGTATTTCGATGTGATGTATTCGGCAGAAGATATAGACAAACTGGGTATTATTTCCGGTATTACCTACCGGGAAGATCAACCTGTGCGTGCACAACACAGCGGCTATCTATCTCTGGTGAGCCGTATCAATTACCGTATTTTCCCGAAACTCAACCTGTTTGCCAAAGGGATGTATGAAACGGCTGAAATCAGAAAAAGCAACGGGCTCCTACTATCCGGAAAATACAGAACTACCTGGGGATATCAGGGTGGTATCGAATATTATCCGATGAAAGAAAATCTCCATTTCTTCGCAGCCTACCGGGGGAAACGATACACCTATACGGCTTTGGGAAAAAATTTTCAGGCTTTGGACGAACATCCTCAAACCTTCTCCCTGGGGCTGATTTATAAAATTCCTATTCTATAAATGGCCCACTTTTGAAATTATGGCCACCTTGATTACCCCATCCAGTTTGTTTTCAAAGATATGGTAAGCTTTTCCGATATCCTTCAGCGGGAATCTATGAGTAATGAGAGGAGTCGTATCTATTTTCCCTTCCTCGATTAACCGGAGGATCTCGGCACAATCACAACCGTCAACTCCACCGGTTTTAAAGATCAGGTTCTTACCATACATATCGGGTAAAGGAAGAAGTTGGGGTTTATCGTAAAGAGCTACGATAGTGATAATGGCATTGGGACGGGCACAATCCCATGCCAAACGGAAGGTGTCCGCCCCTCCCGCCACCTCCAACACCACATCGGCTCCACCATGCTCACTGTTTTGAAGTACGAAATTTTTGCAGTCTTCCGGTGTAGTTACCTCTACCTCCGGATAATATTCCTGAATAAAACGGATTCGCTCAGGAGATTTTTCACAAACGATAATACGTTTTGGATGTTTTAGCAGAGTACAAAGTAAGGTACAGACTCCGGTAGGACCGGCACCGATAATAAGGACGGTATCCTCCCGGGAAATCTCCGAAATGCGGGAAGCCCAAAAACCCGTAGCCAGCACATCGCCGACAAACAAAGCCTGTTCGTCACTAACGGTATCGGGAATACGGTTCAATCCCCGGTCGGCATAAGGAACCCGCACATATTCGGCCTGCCCTCCATCGATACGACACCCTAAAGCCCATCCTCCGTCCGGATCGGTGCAATTATTTACATATCCCCGTTTGCAGAAAAAACATTCCCCGCAAAATGTCTCGACATTTACAGTGACCCTGTCTCCGGGCTTGACCGAACCGACATCAATACCGATCTCTTCTACGATACCCACCATTTCGTGCCCGACTGTTATTCCGGGTAGAGCCCGGGGGACACTGCCGTGTTTTATGTGCAGATCACTGGTACAAATACTGCTAAGCGTTACACGTACAATAGCATCACGCGAATCTTTTATTTGCGGTCTCTGCTTTTCCAGTAATTCGAATTTCCCTTGTTCAATATAGGTGTATGCCAGCATAATGAAAACGTAATTATCATCCTAATATTCTCTCATACTCGAACGGTTCCGGATCGGCCAGCCATTTACGCGCCAGAGAGCGATCCTGAGCAGTAAGGTAGTAAATATTTTCAGCCAGGGTTTGTCGTACTACTTCTTTATCGATATTCACCAAACGGGTACGGATTTTGCCATGCTCGTCTTCTACATCCTTCAGATACACAGGGATTACTTCTTCTTCGAGATTTACCGCAACCATACAACCGGAATGTCCTTCGTCATAAAGTTTTTTCACTCCGATTCCCAAAGTGGTGCAATAAGTCAAATCAAAAGCCGAAGGATCCACACACCTCAAAGAATACCCCACTTCTACCGGACGGCAAATAATATCCAGATTCAGTTCTTTCAACCGGTTTTTAAGTATTTTACTGATCACATGGGCTTTACTCACTTCCGACAATTCAGGATGTCCGTGAGCGTCATAATCGAAAGTGATTCCGGAAGAAGCAATATCTTCATCCTGTAGAAAATGAAAAATTCCTTCACCTACTACAACGACACCGAATTTCTGCCCCACGATCCGGCGTTTGATCATGGAAGATATGATCAGGCGAACAATTTTATCGATCGTAATTTGTGTCTTATTGAACATTTCCGGGATAATGATCATGGAAGCATGTATCCCCTTACCGATCTCGAAAGCCAGGTGGCCGGCTTCCCTTCCCATAGACATCAGTAGATACCAGTTTTGGGTCGTAGATGCCTCTGCTTTTATCACTTTACCGATAGTCACCCCCATTTCTTTGGCGGAAGTAAACCCGAAAGTCGGTATACCTTCCGGCAGAGGCAGGTCATTGTCTATTGTCTTAGGGACATGGATATTCCGGATATTTACCTGATGAGCTGCCAGATATTTCGTCAGTCGGTTAGCCGTCGAAGCGGTATCGTCTCCTCCGATAGTCACCAGCAATTCAATACCTTCTTTTACAAACAAAGCTGTCGTGAAATCCTGGTCTTCCGGTTTAAAACGGCTCATCTTTATGGCAGAGCCTCCACGGCTGTAGATTTGATCGGCTTTTTCATAAGTCAGTTCCTCCACCTCGGGATGTACAGCAAATAATCCTTTATACCCTTCGTGGATAGCCAAAACCCGGAATCCGTCTTTCAAAAACACTTTGGTTACAGTTGCCACAACTGTATTAATACCCGGTGCCGGTCCTCCGCCACACAGGATTGCGATAGTTCTCATAGTCTTATTTTATTGTTATTGTGCACAGCAAAAATAAATAAAAACGCCGAAAAATGAAGTATCGAAACGTAAGTATAATTAGTTCATAAAGTCGACGGACTTTACTAACCGATTTAATTCCAGCATTATTTTTATACTTATTCGTCTTCGGGGATCAGAATAGAAAGAAAAAATATACCTGCCATTTAATAGTTACAGCGGTTTAAGTTTATATCACTTTTCTATGAAATAATAAATGCAGCCTGAATGTTTCAGACTGCATACATTCTATCGGATAAAAATCCTGTTTTCTAGATTTTCGCTTTAATCGCTTTGGAAGCTTCTTCATATCCGGGTTTGTCCAGCAGGGCAAACATATTGTTTTTATAGGCTTCCACTCCTGGTTGGTCGAATGGATTCACGCCCAACATACTTCCGGAGATACCACAAGCCAATTCGAAGAAATAAAACAGTTGCCCGATATACTGAGCGGTTAAAGCCGGCATACAAACCTTCATATTCGGCACTCCGCCGTCGACGTGTGCAATTTGGGTACCCAGTTCGGCCATTTTGTTCACTTCGTCTACCCGTTTCCCGGCCAGAAAATTCAGCTTATCCAGATTAGCGGCATCCGAAGGAATCTGCACCTGATAGTGGGGTTTCCCGACAGAGATTACGGTTTCCATCAACATGCGCACCCCTTGCTGGATATACTGCCCCATGGAATGCAAATCGGTTGTAAAATCAACACCTGCCGGGAAGATACCTTTGTTTGCTTTCCCTTCACTCTCGCCGTAAAGCTGTTTCCACCACTCGGTGATATAGTGCAGTTTCGGATTAAAGTTAGCTAACAATTCCACGGCATATCCTTTCCGGTAAAGAGCTGTCCGGGCCACGGCATATTCCAGGGCGATACTTTTTTCGTCATCGATGCAAGCCTTACGCATTTCTATAGCTCCCTGAACCAATTCTTTGATGTCGAACCCAGCGATAGCGATAGGCAATAATCCCACCGGTGTCAGAACGGAGAAACGTCCTCCTACATTATCCGGGATAACGAAAGTTTTATATCCTTCCTGATCGGCTAATGTACGTAAAGCTCCCTTCGAAGCATCCGTAATCGCCACAATTCGCTTTCCAGCTTCTTCTTTACCTACTTTAGCTTCCAGCAATTCTTTCAATAAACGAAAAGCGATGGCCGGTTCGGTTGTCGTTCCTGATTTCGAAATCACGCAGATACCGAACTCTTTATTCTGAAGGTAGTGAATCAATTCATGGTAATAATCTTCACCGATATTATGACCTGCAAAAATCACTTTCATACCGGTATTTTCATAGTTGTGGAAACTATCTGCCAAAGCCTCGATGACAGCCCGTGCCCCCAGATAAGAGCCTCCGATACCGATAACGACCATTACCTGAGTACGTGCTCTAAGTTCGGCTGCCGTTTTCTCGATATCTGCCAACTGTTCAGAGGTGATTTCTACAGGCAGGTTCAACCATCCTAAAAAATCACTCCCTTTACCGGTTCCCTCTTTCAGGCTTTTCAATGCCTGCCGGGCCTCAGGATACAGGGCAATCATTTCTTCTTTAGTGACGAAATTACAGATTTTACTGTAATCAAACTTAATACTGTCCATAATTCATTATATTACTGTGTAGTTTAATTTCCGAATCACAAATTTACAAAAAAGGTGACCCCAGATAAGTCATCCTGATATTTTATTTCCCCATCTCTTTTAGCAGATCCCTGATCTTCGATGCCTTTTCATACTCTTCATTCCGGACAGCCTCGTCCAGCATCCGGGTCAATTCCTGAACGGAATAGGGTTGTTGCACGACCTCTTCTTTTTCGGGGGATTCGGTCTGTCCTGTTTCCTGACCGACCGCAATACCGGCCTTTTCCACAATTTCAGGCGTAGAATAAATAGGACAATCATAACGCAAAGCCAAAGCAATGGCATCCGATGTCCGGGAATCTATTTTGATTTGTTGAGTATCTTTCTCAAATAGCAATTCCGAATAAAAAATTCCGGAATCCAGACGATAGATAAAAGCTTCTTTTAAAGTGACTTGCAACGCATCCGCCAACTTCTTGATCAGGTCGTGAGTCAACGGCCGCTGAGTCTGCATCTTTTCAAGCTGAATAGCTATCGACTGTGCTTCAGGCATCCCGATAACGATCGGAATCCGATGCATATCCTGCTCATCGGCTAAAATCAGAGCGTATGCACCGGCCTGCGACATACTATACGACAGACCTAAAACTTTCAGTCTTATCCTATCCATCTTTATCTGTTTTAAAATCTATTGGATTAACGTCGGTTAATCGTTTTAGTTGCGTTTTACTTCTTATTTTTCCGGGGCATATGGCTTAGCTCCCTCAAGCATACATGAGCTAATCCGCCCAAACTGGTTTCCCGGTATTTGGCCTGCATATCCCTCCCGGTTTCCATCATCGTCTTCACCACATCGTCGAAAGAAACCATGTGCCGACCGTCGGAAAACAGGGCGTACAAAGCAGCTTCCCGAGCCTTTTGAGCTACAAAAGCATTCCGTTCGATACAGGGGATCTGTACGTATCCCATCACAGGATCGCAAGTCAGTCCCAAATTATGCTCGAATCCCATTTCGGCAGCATATTCGATCTGCCGGGGAGTACCTCCCCAAATCTGGGTAGCTGCTCCGGCAGCCATTGCACAGGCAGTCCCCAACTCGCCCTGGCATCCCACTTCGGCTCCTGAAATCGAACCGTTACTTTTCACAATATTACCGATCAACCCGGCAGTTGCCAATCCCCGGATAATCCGGTAATCCGGCATCTCCTGATCGTATTTCATGAAATACATCAAAGCCGGCAAAACTCCGGAAGCCCCACAAGTAGGAGCAGTTACCACCCGGCCACCACCGGCATTTTCTTCCGAGACAGCTAAAGCTGCCGCGAAAAGCATACCCATCGGCCGGGAAGACCCGGACGATTGCAGAGCTTTAATATTATAGGAACTTGCTTTCCGGGCCAATTTCAAGGCTCCGGGCAGTACCCCCTCCGTCACCAGGCCTTTCTCTACCGTCTCCTGCATCTGTTTCCACACCTCTTCCAGATAAGTGAATATCTCACTTCCCTCGTATTTTTCTACATAATCTACAAAAGTACATCCTTCGTCCAGACACCATTTCATCACCTCGGCCATACTTGTCTCCGGGTAGAGATTTCCGTCGTCGAAAGTACCCAACTCGTCCCACAATGCGCCTCCACCCACACTATATACCTCCCAACTATCAACCGTATTCCCTTGTACAAAAGCCTCGAACAACATCCCATTGGGATGGCGGGGCAGACTGATATCCGGTTTCCAAACGATCTCTACAGCATCGGGACGGTCTATAACCTTCAGAATAGCACTGTCTGTACCATGGCCTTTCCCCGTCAGCGCCAAACTTCCGTAAAGTGTGACCCTGAACTTTTCTGCTCCGGGGTTCTTTTCCAAAAATAATCCGGCAGCACGGCTCGGTCCCATCGTATGACTGGAAGACGGTCCGTATCCGATATTGTAAATCTCACGTATCGATTTCATTTCAATCTGGTTTAATCAAACTATATTTTAAACAGTTCGGCAACAGCTTTCCTGTTTAGTGTAAAATAAAAAAATAGCAGGCCTGTAAGCCGGGTTCTGTACCTTACGGTTTCTATCATTTATCTACTCTGCAAATCACTTTGCAGCTCTAGCAGCCTACCCCCCGGCATCGATCGGGCTAATCGAATGCGCCGGTATACATGGCCTTGCAACTCGTGAGACGTACGGCTACCACAGTTACCTGCAGTACCGGTGGGCTCTTACCCCACCTTTTCACCCTTATTTCAAGCGAAAACGAATCTTCGTGAAACGGTTTTTTTCTGTTACGTTACTATGCCCTCACGAACATCTTCCCGTTAAGAAGCACGATGCCCTGTGTTGCCCGGACTTTCCTCTTTCCCCGAAGGGACAGCGATAGAACGGCCTGCTATTTTATCTGATTCGTTTTTCACGAATTAATTCATAATCGGATCTTTGGGAAAATTAGCCCAAATCCGGTAACGTCCTCCCAATCCGCTCATCGAAGCTTCCCATAAATTATCGTTAGGAATTTCGAAAAAACGCGCAGGAGTAATATCCCCTACCATCCACGAATTCTCATCCAACTCCCGATCCAGTTGACCGGCATCCCAGCCACTATATCCGGCAAAAAAGCGAACTTCCCCCGGCTGTATTTTCCCCTCCTGCAACAAACGAGTCAGTTTCGAGAAATCGCCCCCCCAATAGATACCCGGCACAATTTGCAAAGCATCTTCAACTTCTGCATGATTATGAAGATAATACAGTTGATTTTGTTCGACAGGGCCACCGATATAGACAGGATATTCCAATCCGGCTAATTCCGTAACCAGATCCGAAGTGGTGTAAGCCATCGGCTTATTCAAAACAAAACCGATACTTCCCTTTTCGTCATGTTCTACCATAAAAATAACGGACCGGGAAAAATATTTCCCTTGCAGAAATGGTTCGGCAATCAAAATATTGCCAATCTCCACTTTTTTACGATTCCTTCTTATTTTAAATAAATCCTGAAATTGTTCGTCCACAATAATTCGTATTTTTACGAGCCAAAAATAACAAATTATTTTGTGATGCCGAGAATATTCACGGTCATACTTTTTATATTTTGCATAAATTGTCTGTCGGCCCAACAAAAAGAAGTCGTCCGTTCCATCTTCTGGAAAGGTGATACCCTCCCTCATGTTTGGCTGGAAGAAGTCAGTGTCCGGCAGAAAAATAAAAATGCCGGCTGGTTTCAGCGTCAGCACCGGCGGCAAACCCGGTTGGAATATAATGTCCGGAAAGTATATCCCTATGCCCGGATAGCTGCCGGTAAAGTCAATGAGATCGAACAGAAACTGTCGGCCGTCACCCGGGAAGCCGACCGCAAAAAGATCATCAAGGAAGAATACAACCAGCTGATGAAAACGTTCAAGGCCCCCCTGATGAAACTCAGCATTACCCAGGGACGGATTTTGATCCGATTAATCTACCGGGAAACCAGCCACACTTCTTTCGCGCACATCCGGGAATACCGGGGGACGGTAAATGCCTACTTCTGGCAATCGATCGCTTTAATCTTCGGAAATAACCTGAAAGCAGCCTATGATCCGCAAGGCGAAGATGCCGAAATCGAGGAAATTGTACAAAAAATCCTGTCAGAATCCAAAAGGTAAAAAGTTTTTCTAACTTTGCATAGATTGTTCAGCCCAATTATCGGCGCATTAACAAATTGTAAAACGATGACATTCGAAGAGATCAGGAAAGATATCAAGGCCCGGAAATATAAACCCATCTATTTTCTATGCGGTGAGGAACCTTTTTTTATCGACCGGTTGACTGCATTACTCGAAAATACCGTGCTGACCGAGGATGAAAAGGCATTTAACCAAACTGTTTTATATGGGAACGATGTATCGATGAGTACGATCACCGATACCGCCCGCCGTTTTCCAATGATGTCCGAACGACAGGTGGTCATTGTCCGGGAAGCTCAGAATATCCGGGACTTCGACAATCTATTACCTTATATCGATCATTACCAAAATTCGACCATTCTGGTCCTGGCGTATAAAAATAAGAAACCGGACAAACGTAAGGGAGTATTTAAAAAACTCGGGAATACTCCCCATTGTATTTATTTCGAATCGGCCAAACTTTATGACAACAAGATTCCGGAATGGATCATCGGTTATTGTAAAGAAAAATCATATGGAATCACGACTAAAGCAGCCGGTATCCTGGCCGAAAGCTTGGGAACCGATCTGAGCCGGGTAGCGAATGAAATCGATAAGCTGGTACTGCTTTTACCTCAGGGAGGTGAAATACAGGAATCTCTGGTCGAGGAACATACAGGAATCAGTAAAGACTTCAATAGTTTCGAGCTCCTGAGTGCCATAATTCGTAAGGATTTCCTAAAAGCCAATCAGATTGTGAACTACTTTGAAGCCAACCCGAAAAACAATCCCCTGGTATTGACCATCACCACCCTTTTCAGGTATTTCCTGAACCTGCTGACCTATCACTATCAGAAAAAAACGACGCCCAATACTCAGGAAATGGCCAGGTTATTAGGTGTACATCCTTTTTTTATGAAAGACTATATCGACGGAGGTAAAATCTATAATGCCATGAAATGTGCAACCACGATCTCCTTGCTGCGGGAATACGACATGAAATCCAAAGGGGTAGGTAATGCGAATATTTCGGACGGAGAATTACTGAAAGAGCTGATATTCAAAATCATGCATTAATATTCCCGGACAAGTAACTATAATCATCCCAAGAACGTATTAAACCATATGAAAAGAACAACTACTTCAATATCGACCCAACCTTTGAATAAAGCCGTATTTTTGGACCGGGACGGCACGATCAATTCGGACGAAGGACATTATTATATATACAAACCGGAGGACTTTGTATTCAATCCGGGAGTCATCGAAGGCTTGAAACGTCTTCAGAAAGCCGGTTATCTTTTGATCGTCATCACCAATCAGGGAGGAATCGCTAAAGGGATATATACCCGGGAAGATATGTTCAAAGTACACGAAAAGATGTGTGCCGAATTGGAAAAGCATGGAGTGACCCTGACTAAGATCTATTATTGTCCCCACCATGAAAGCATAAAAACCTGTGTTTGCCGGAAACCTTCTCCTTATATGGTCAACCTGGCCATCGAAGAATTCCATATCGATAAGAAGCGATCCTGGTTTATCGGGGATAGCTCAAAGGATGTAAAATGTGCTGAAGATGCCGGAGTTAAACCGTTACGTATTCACAAAAATCAGGATATCACACCGGTCATCGATCAAATATTGAAATCGAAAGATTCATTCTAAGTCCGAAGAATTCCAGGACTACCTCTAAAATTAAGTAAAAAATAACAGATCGGGCTTGGGATTTAAGCGGGAATTGAGTAATTTCGCTCAATTTTTAAAAATCCACAGCATATGGCTCATTACATTAAAGAAGTATCACGTACATTTGGAGAATATCTGTTAATTCCGTCACTCACCACCAAAGAGTGTACTCCTGACAATGTTTCCTTGAAAACGCCGGTTGTTAAATTCCGTCAAGGGGAAACCTCGAAAATACAATTGAACATTCCGTTTGTATCTGCAGTGATGCAGGCAGTCTCCGACGACGGTCTGGCTATTGCCTTAGCCCGTAACGGAGGTTTGTCGTTTATTTTCGGTTCTCAACCTATCGAAAGTCAGGCCGAGATGGTAAGGCGGGTAAAGAAATTCAAAGCCGGATTTGTAGTGAGTGATTCTAATTTACGTCCCGATTGTACCCTACAGGATGTTGTTCGCTTAAAGGAACAAACCGGACACGCCAGTGTCGCCATTACGGATGACGGAACCCCTAATGGAAAATTATTAGGTATGATTACAAGCCGGGATTATCGGTTGAAAACAGATCCGTTAGATAAACCGGTAGTTGATTTCATGACTCCTTTCGAAAATCTGATTGTAGGAAAGTTGGGGCTGACTTTAAGTGAAGCCAATACGATCATCTGGGATCATAAGTTGAATTGCCTTCCGATTATAGACGACAATCAAAGACTTCAATATTTTGTCTTCCGCAAAGACTACGACAATCATATAGAAAATCCCAATGAATTGCTCGACAGCCATAAAAAACTGATGGTCGGAGCCGGAATTAACAGCCGCGACTTTAAAGAACGGGTACCTGCTTTGGTAGATGCCGGAGTAGATGTGCTGGTAGTAGATTCTTCCGACGGTTTTTCGGAATGGCAATACGAAACGATCCGCTGGATTAAAGAAACGTATAACGAAGAAGTCAAGGTAGGCGGTGGTAATGTGGTGGATAAAGAAGGATTCTTATATCTGGTGAAAGCCGGAGCCGATTTTGTAAAAGTAGGGATCGGCGGTGGTTCTATCTGTATCACTCGTGAGCAAAAAGGGATCGGCCGGGGACAGGCGACTGCTCTGATCGAAGTATGCCAGGCTCGTCAGGAATATTTCGAACAAACCGGTATTTATATTCCGATCTGTTCCGACGGAGGACTTGTACATGACTATCACATGACCTTAGCATTGGCCATGGGCGCCGACTTCCTGATGATGGGACGCTACTTTGCCCGCTTCGACGAGAGTCCGAGTAAAAAACTGGCTATCGGTAATAGCTATGTGAAAGAATATTGGGGAGAAGGATCCAACCGTGCTCAAAACTGGCAACGCTACGATATGGGAGGAAACAGTAAAGCTGCCCTGAAATTCGAAGAAGGGGTCGACAGTTATGTTCCATATGCCGGAAAAATGAAAGACAATCTGGAAATCACCCTGGGCAAAATCAAATCGACCATGTGTAGCTGTGGTTCCGTTACGATTCCTCAATTACAGGAAAGAGCAAAAATCACCTTGGTATCCTCTACTTCTATTGTCGAAGGAGGAGCACACGACGTAATTCTGAAAGATACCAAGATTCAATAACAGATCAGGGATGCCACAAAATGGGTGGCTTCATTGACTGGAGTCAGATTTAAATAACCGGATTTTATCCGGTTATTTTTATATACGGCCGGATAGAGCTGTTGCAAATGCCTGTGCTCCTGCCAGGCCTCCCCCGCTTTGGCATAATAACGAACCGTGAACTCTCCTTCCGCATGTTCGTCCAAATATCGCCGGCTCAACATAAGGGCGACTATTCCCATATTATAACGCAGATTGATTTCCAGGCAAGGTTGCACTCTATACTTTCCCGCAGAGTCGGAATAAATCATCATATCTATCCCTAAATATCCCCGGTAATCGGGCAAAATCCCGGCAATCATATCCGGCAATTCCTGTTTCAGCGACTGCAACTTTTCTTCTCCTAATTTACTTCCCAGTAATTGCTCAATATACGCTTGAGCTCCCAGATAATTCCCGCGATATTCACCGTTCAGGCCGGTAGAAAATACCGACCATCCGATAAATTCCACCCCTTGCCTTCCTGCACAAAACTCCATGGCAAAATCCAGTACCTTATTCAATTTTTTTTCCAACATAACATACCCCTGCCGTTTCAATATCCCGTGTAATCGTTCTTTCTCTTTCACAGCAATAGGTTTTCCGAGTACCAGAATACCTTTCCCCGAAGAAGACCAGGGCGCTTTCACCAGGTATTTTCCGGTTTTCATTTTCTGTTCGATCTCTTCGATAGAATAACCTGTCTCCGGAATCACTTCCTTTTCCAGATCAGGAATCAAACCGAACAAACGAATCAACCCTTCCCGGGCTTTCCTGCGGCTATACCACTCTTTTCGTTCCGTCTTCCACTCCTCACCCATCCCCCGTTCGGCCAGCCAATGGCACATTTTCGGACTCCATCCCCACGGTTCCCCTTTCACCTCTCCCAAAATCCCGGCTTCTGCCTCCTGAATAAAACCGGCCTTCAAATGCAAAGGCTCATAAACCGATGCCATAAATACCGGATCCGGTAAATTCCTGACTAAGACCCAATCTTCCGATTCTCCCAGAAATACAGGTAAAACCGCCAAATCTTCAGCCATGGTCACCACATTAGCCGGAGGCATATAGTATTTACTTCCATTGGCAATCGCCATCTCACAATCCGGATTGAATATCCAAAGCCTTTTCCTGTTTTCCATCGACCTGATCTGTTTCTCCCTGCAAATATAAATAAAACGCCGTTTTTTCATAAAAAACTAAGATTTTCTTTTAATCGGCTGATTGATAAAGCGTAAAGAACGATAAGCCTGGTAATTGGTAGCGATTTGGTAGCGGTGCTAATTTCAGCGCATTGCTTTGCTTCACTTTTAGAACTGATACAAATATAGGGATTTTGACCGAAAAAGAAAAAAATAGGAGATTTTTAGTTTTCTGTGTAAACGGAAAAACAAGAAAAGTGTAAGTAACAGAATAAGTGCAAAAAAGAATTTGCACCTATTCTTGTTACTAAAAATGTAAATCATTGATTTTTAGTATATTATTCATTGCTACACCTTGCACCAAAACGGTCTGTCCTGGTATCCGTAGCAAATATACATGGTGTTTATGCTTGCAAATCATTATTTGTAGGTATTGCGAGTGATGATTAAAACCGTTAATTTTGCAAACTAATGGATCGTACGAAAAAAAGACAGAGACAGCGGGCTGTCATAGCATGCATGTTGTTGCTGACATTGATGCCCTTTTTCCTCGTGAAAGCTTTTCATGTTCACGGGGAACATTCGTGCGTATCCCATAACGAACAGGGGCACTCCCGTCACGATTCTCCTGAAAATTGTACCATCTGTCTCTTTACGCTCTCTCCGTTTATCGAGGCAGGGATTTTTATATACGATTATATTCCGACTGGCAGACCTGTCAGGTATCTTATCTCCGGGGAAACAGATGTCATCGTCACTCTTTTCCCGCATTTCCTCCGTGCACCCCCTGTGTGTTTGTCATAACTCCCTTGAGGGATTCGCATGCCATCACTGTGATTGCGTGCAGGGGCTTTTCATGTCCCGTCTTAACAGATTATAACCCGTTTATATTTTTTCAAGTATGACATTTCATGCATATCTCCAGTATGTGTGCCTGCTTGTTGTCTGCCTATGTACCCTCCCTTCTCCCATGGAAGCACGGGTACAGGCTGACCGGCAATCGACGGGCACACGCGATACTCTGCTGGTCATTGACCAGGAAAGCGGGCTTCCCATTGAAGGGGCCTATATCCTGACCGGGGAACGGTTACTTGTCAGCTCCCCCCGTGGAATGATTGTTTTCGGCCATGGAACGTGTTTCATGGATACGGTCCTCGTGCAGTGCCTGGGTTACGGTTCCCGGCGTGTGCCTTTGAACGAGGTATTCAAAGAAAGCAGCATACATACCGTATGTCTCTCCCTGGACATACAAAAACTCGGGGAAGTGGTCGTGACCGGTGAACATGCCGGGGTGTCACCCAACGTGGTGAGCCGGCGCCTTTCATCTCCCGAAATCAGGAACGCACTGGGAACCTCGCTTGCCACCCTGCTCGAACGTGTCAGCGGGGTAAGTTCCATCAGCACGGGAACCACTGTATCCAAACCCGTTATCCAAGGAATGTACGGGAACCGGATACTAATCATCCATAACGGTGCCCGCCAGACCGGGCAGCAATGGGGGGCCGACCACGCTCCCGAAGTGGACATGAACGGCAGCTCCTCTGTTTCGGTAATTAAGGGCTCCGATGCGGTAAGATACGGTTCGGATGCCCTTGGAGGGATTATCGTCATGGAGCAGTCTCCGCTTCCTTTCAGAAAACGCTCCCTTCGAGGGGGAATCTCCGCACTTTACGGAAGTAACGGGCGTCGCTACGTGGCTACCGGACAGCTCGAAGGTGCTTTTCCCGGTGATTTCGCCTGGCGTCTGCAGGGAACCTGGTCAAATTCCGGGGACCGTTCCACTGCGCACTATCTTCTGAACAACACGGGAACCAGAGAGTATCACGCTTCCGCCTCTTTGGGCTATGACCGCGGACGTCTGAGAGTGGAAGGTTTCTACAGCCGCTTCTACAGCCGGACAGGGGTGATGCTCAGCGCTCAGATGGGTAGCGAGGACCTGCTGGCGGAACGTATCCGGCTTGGTCGCCCCCTGCACACGGATCCCTTCTCCCGTGGTATCAGGCCTCCCTGCCAAGAGGTCACCCATCAGATCGCATTCGGCAGGATGCGGCTCGGCATGAAGAAGGGGGGAAGTATTCACTGGCAGAGTACCTGGCAGAAGGACGATAGGCAGGAAAACCGTGTCCGGCGGCTGGATTCTAACATTCCGGCGGTTTCCCTGTACCTGAATTCATTCCAGCATCTTCTGCGCTGGAAGCGGGATTACCGCTCCTGGCAGGTCGAGGCGGGAGGTCAGGTCATATTCATCGAGAACCACAGCCGCGCGGGTACCGGATTCGTGCCCGTTATCCCGAACTACACGGAGACACAGGCAGGGATATACGGAATCGGGAAATATCACCTGGCCAGGGGAGGCGTTGAAGCAGGCCTCCGCCTGGATATGCAGGAAACCCGTGCCAGTGGTTATGACTGGACGGGAAGCCCCTATGGCGGGACAAGAAAGTTTAACAACGTGTCCTACAGCCTGGGAGGACACTATCAACTTTCCAGACGCTGGAGGCTCACCTCCAACTTCGGTCTGGCTTGGCGTGCCCCTCACGTGTATGAACTGTACAGCAACGGGAACGAGCTCGGGTCTGGGATGTTTGTCAGGGGAGACTCTGCGATGCACTCGGAAAGAAGCTACAAATGGATATCTTCCCTCCGTTACGGCGACGGGATGTTCAGCGTCTGTCTGGACGGTTACCTGCAATGGGTGGACGGCTATATCTATGACGGGCCGGAGAAAGAGACAGTCACCGTGATTTCGGGGACATACCCGGTCTTCCAGTACAGGCAGACCCCGGCTTTCTTCCGCGGTATGGACTTTGACCTGCGTTTCACTCCGGGCGGTTCATGGGACTACCATGCCGTCGTCTCCTTTATACGGGCAAACGAACGGACAAAGGGTAATTATCTTCCTTATATTCCCTCCTTCCGTTTCAGCCATGAACTTGCGTGGATCCACGAGACGAAATCGCATCTCAGGCTGCGCCTGAACATCAGGCACCGTTTCACCGCAAAACAGAGGCAGTTTGATCCGGACACGGATCTTATCCCGTATACTCCCCCGGCGTACCATCTCCTCGGGTTCGACGCTGGTCTTGAACTTCCCGTGAAACGGGGACGCCAGGTCCGGTTCATGCTGTCGGCAGACAACCTCCTGAACCGTGAGTACAAGGAATACACCAACCGCTCGCGTTATTATGCGCATGATATGGGACGTGATGTGCGTTGCGGTGTAAACTGGATTTTTTAATTTATAACAACTATAATCAACACTAATAAATAAAAAGAAAAAATGAGAACAATTGCATGTAAAACCGTGTGGGCACTTCTGGTAGGAGTGTCCCTTGTCCTGTCACTGAACTCTTGCAGCAAGGATCCTGTAATACCAGAAGACGAGACGAAGAACAAACTGCATGAGGACCCGGCAAAAATGACCGTCCGCCTCGTTGAATGCCACCTGCACGCTGACTGGAACGAGATACAGAAGGCCGGAGGTCCCCACCAAAATCCGGAATCCCCGGCCAGATATATGAAACGTGTCCAGGAGATCACTTATGAACTGAAGGCCGGCAGTGGATGGACCCTTGCTGAAGGAAGCCAGGGCAAGTTTTACGTTCAGAAAAACGGCGAATATAAAAATGGAAACAACTTTACCCCGGCCCCGGTTTACCTGATGTTTATCTATTACTACAATTCCAAAGGAGAGTTGATGAACGGCCAGTTCGTGGAGAACGGGCAGGAGAATATCCACCAGCATTTCTTCACCCCGGAGAACGTGAGACCTACCTTTGACGGGAAACCGGAAGCTGACGACAATGATCCGGAGGCACTGGTGGATTATCTCTACGTGGATACCACGCCCTGGGACAAGACCAAACATGACAACGAGGCGGAAATTACGGGAGGCACTAACCCGGTAGGATTAAAAGGAGTTATCCGGTTCCTGAAGGACCGCAAGGAGTTTGACCTAAAACTCCGCCTGTATCACGGCTACAATTCTAAAAAGAACCCGCAGACAAACGGCTTTGACCCGTTCTACAAGCCCTCCGGGGTATTGATCCAGCGTGGAACATGGGATATTAACCTGAGCATCCCGGTAGTGGTATTTTGGAGCCGCGAGGAGTTTGTTGATGTGGACCCGGAGGCAGATGTGAACCTAATCGGGGAGGATAGCTTGGATGAAGACAGCAACCGCACGCTACACTCCATCATGAAAACCTTCAATCTTACATGGAAGGAGGCGCTTGAGGAGTTCATCTCCTATACCTACCAGGCGGGGGATGTGGAAGCTGGATCCATATGGCTTTGATCATCTCGCGTAGGATGGAATTCTCTCTTTATCAATCTACAGGCGGCAGGTGGGGCCGCCTTTTTTGTCTTGTGCAGCGAAAAAATCCCATCTGCCATGCTTAATCCCCGTGGTTTACTTGGGGATGTATTGGGACATGCTTTACCATCTCACCCTGTTCCATTTTTCATGTTTGGCAAGTTGAAAAAATCCTATACATACAAGACGTACCGTTTCCTTACCGACGGGTTTGGAACCGACTTCCCGTCTTTCGTGCAATTTTCCCGCTTGGTTACTGAACTTTTTTGGTCTTTTTCCGATTTGATGCATATAAGTTTATGCTTCCTTTCCAGGAAACAAGGAAGTGTCAAATGTCTAACTAATAAAAAACTTATGGCAACAGTTAAAACAGTATTGGTAAAAGGAAGGAGCAACCGGTCCGGCAAATTCCCGTTAGTCGTGCAGGTTCTTCACAAGCGAAGGAAAAAGGTTGTTTATACAGGATTCAGTATCCCGGATACCCTGTTTGATCCCGTAAAAGGAAGGGTTATCGACGGCGGGGAAAACACCCCGGAGTCGATTCGGAGGATCAACCACAGGTGCGAAAGTATCTCAAGAGTACTGTTAAAGTGTATTTCAATGATAGAAAAGAAATCCCGGGAATACGAAATAGAGGACGTGTTCAGGACTTACGGCGTGTTAACCCACGAAGCCGGTTTTTATTTCTATTTTTCACGGAAAATCCGAGAGCTTCGTGAAAGCGGTCATTAGGAAACAGCCCGGGTATACGCCTCCAGCCTGCGTTCCATGCAGAGGTACCTGGGAAAAAAGAATTTTCCTTTCATAAAACTCTCTTCCCGGATCATTTCCGACTACCAGGGGAAACTGCTCGCTTCTATCGAAGCCTACGAAGAAATAGTTGCCTATGCCCGCAAGAAACAGGCTGAAACAGGGAGCAAACTATTGTGGGGAACAGCGAATGTCTTCGGACATGCCCGTTATATGAACGGAGCAGCTACCAATCCCGATTTCGATGTCGTGGCACGGGCTGCTGTCCAAATAAAAAACGCATTGGATGCCACTATCGCCCTCGGAGGTGAAAACTATGTTTTCTGGGGAGGCCGTGAAGGTTATATGTCCCTACTGAATACCGATCAGAAGCGTGAAAAGAACCACCTCGCCCTCCTATTGGCCAAAGCGCGGGATTATGCCCGTAGCCAAGGTTTTAAGGGAACATTCCTGATCGAACCCAAACCGATGGAACCGATGAAACACCAATACGACGCAGATACAGAAACGGTAATCGGTTTTCTTAAAGCACACGGCCTCGATAAAGATTTTAAAGTAAATATCGAAGTCAACCATGCCACTCTCGCCGGCCATTCGAAGAAGGTAAACTTTCGCTGGAAGATCTGCGGGAATATGCGATCGCTCACGGAGAACCCAAACAAACCAGCGGTAAACAAGAACTATACGAAGCAATGATCAATATGTATATTTAACCATTGTCAAGTCGCCAAACTTTTGTAATTTTACATCATTCTGTACAACAGGATAGCTAGTCTATTACCATTGAATGATCTGTTTATGTCAATCGAACTACACAAAATCTACAAACGTAAAAAGAGCGACCGGGACATTTTCCAGGAATTAATGCCCTTCAAAATCAAAGAAATTCTTTTGATCGCCAATTATTATGATGCTTATACCATCGAACGGGAAGGGCAATTCACCGATAAAATCGTGGGGGAATATTTACAGGTCAACCTGTATACCGCCCCCCGTTTTACTTCTGTCGCCAGCGAAGCAGAAGCCCTGAAGATTTTGTCCGAAAGGCATATCGACCTGATCATCCTGATGGCCGGTCTGGACAAACAAACTCCTTTGGTCATCAGCCGTCATCTGAAAGATTTGTATCCGAATATCTGTCAGCTGATGCTGGTAAACAACAATTCGGACCTGGCCTATTTTCATACTATAGAAGATCGGTTGTACGAATCTATCGAAAGGTTGTTCGTCTGGAACGGTTCCACCAAGATATTCCTGGTCATGGCCAAATACATCGAGGATAAAATGAACCTCGACCGGGACACCCATTTGGGAGATATCCGGGTAATCCTATTGGTCGAAAACTCGATCCGGTATTATTCCCGTTATTTGCCTTTACTTTATACTGAGGTCATGACACAAACTCAGGAACTCATTTTCTCAGAACCTCAGGACAACGATATGAGTATTGTGATGAAAATAAGGGTAAGACCGAAAGTAATATTAGCAACCAACTATGAAGAGGCAGTATACGTTATCGATCATTACCGGGAAAATCTGATCGGAGTCATATCGGATGTGCGCTATAAACGGAATGGAGAGGAAGATGAAGAAGCCGGAATCGAATTGATCCGCTATGTCAAGCGAACCGGAGCGTATATTCCCTGTATGCTTCAAAGCCAGGAGATAGAAAATACAGTAAAAGCAGAAGAGTTGCATGCTGCTTTTATTAATAAAAATTCCCCGACTCTGGCTCATGATATCCAGGATTTTATCAAAGGATATCTGGGATTCGGAGATTTTATTTTCCGGAACAAAAACGGAGAACCGATCGACAGAGCCACTTCGATAGAAGAATTTAAACAAAAACTGCTGAGCATCCCGGATGAATCTTTGATATACCACTCCATTCGCAACGGTATTTCCACCTGGTTAATGGCCCACCGGGAAATTACTTTAGCGAAACATCTGAAAAGATACCGGTTTGAAGATTTCCCTACTCCGGCCGAAATGCGGCAATTCATCCTACGGGTATTCGAAGCGGCAGAACTGAAAAAAATCAAAGGGCGGATCATCAATTACAACCCCAAATTAGTCGATTCGAACCGTTACATCACCCGTTTAGGTAAAGGTTCCTTCGGAGGTAAAGGCCGGGGAATGGCTTTCCTGTCCAATTTTATCGAAAACGTCGATTTTAAGAAGCTGATCCCGAAACTAAAGATAGAAATTCCGAAAACGGCGATCATCGGTGTGGATGAATTTGATAACTTCATAGATAACAATGGGTTGAGTCGGATTATTTATAGTGATGAAAGTTACGAAGAAGTGAAAGCGGCCTTCATAGCGGCTCCCTTATCTCAAAAACTCAGGGACAAGCTCCGCTCCTACCTGGAAGTGATGCGTAAACCCTTGGCCGTACGCTCGTCCGGTTTGTTCGAAGATTCGCTCAGTCAGCCTTTTGCAGGTGTTTATTCTACGTATTTGATTCCCAATAACCACCCCGATATCGAACGCCGGATCGACGATCTCGAAACTGCCGTAAAACTGGTGTATTCATCGATATTCACCGATAGTTCGAGAGCTTACTTTCACGCGATCGACTGTATGATCGAAGAAGAAAAAATGGCGGTAATCCTCCAGGAGGTAGTAGGAAACGAATACAACGGAAAATATTATCCCAACATCAGTGGAGTCGCCCAATCCTATAACTTCTATCCTTTTTCTTACATTAAACCGGAAGATGGATTTGCAGTCATAGCACTGGGCCTTGGAGCATATGTGGTGGGGGGAGAAAAGACCTATCGTTTTTGTCCCCGTTATCCCAAATTGCAACTGGCCTCTATCCAGGATATGGCCCGGGATTCGCAAAAATATTTTTATGCCATAGACATGATCCATCCGGACTACAATCTGGTGAAAGACGGTGAAGATGCCGCTATCCGATCTTATGACTTGAAAGCGATAGAAGAAGACGGTAATTTACAGCATTGTGCTTCGGTCTACGATTTTATGAACGACCGCATAGGTTTCGATTTCAGTGTACGTGGCCCCCGGATTGTCAACTTTCCGGACATACTGCAATACGACTATATTCCTCTGGCTTCGACCCTGGATATACTGCTGGATATTTTCTCCCAGGCGATGGGAGCTCCCGTCGAAATGGAATTTGCAGTCAATCGGGAAAACAAAGAATGGAAATTTTATGTCCTGCAGATCAAACCCCTGATCAAAAATGAATATCATATGGATATCGACAAAGAAAATATCGATATGAGTAAAGCGATCTTACGGGCCGACAAAGGAATGGGCAACGGGAAAATCACCGACATTCAGGATCTGATTTATGTCGATCCCCGACATTTCGACCGCTTGCGCACCGAACAGATGGCCGAAGAAGTGAAATTTTTCAATGAAAAATTAAAAGCCACCGACACCCCCTATATCCTGATCGGACCGGGACGTTGGGGAACACGGGACAAATTGACCGGCATTCCTGTATTGTGGTCGGATATTTCTAAAGCCAGGATTATCGTCGAACAAGGATTAAGGGATTTCCCCCTGGACGCTTCGCTGGGGTCCCATTTCTTTCACAATGTGACTTCCATGAATGTCGGATACTTTGCCGTACCTTACGAATCGGACAGCTCCTTCATCAATTACGACATTATTCGAAATCAGCAATTGATCGAAGAAAAAGAATTCGTCCGCCACGTCCGGTTTGCCAAACCCGTAACGGTCTATATGGATGGCAAAAAACAGACTTCTGTAATCGTAGAATAGCCTTACCGGTAAAAAGGGAGCCGGACAGATAAAACAGCAACAACGAATAAAACGATGCAATCCAGTTTTAAACCGTTACTCCTGTTTTAACTGTCGGCACCGTTTTATCTACCGGCTAAAAGCCGCTATCCGTTTTATTCAACCGTAACTGATTTCGCCAGGTTTCTGGGTTGATCCACGTTGCGTCCTTTATTAACGGCAATGTAATAAGCCAGCAATTGCAAAGGGATGGAAGCTACTAAAGGAGCAAAAGGTTCCAACACATGAGGTACTTCGATGCAATAATCGGCAATATCGTGTACCAACTGGTCGCCTTCACTGACAATAGCGATTACTTTTCCTTTCCGGGCTTTGATTTCCTGTATATTACTAATGGTCTTTTCGTATATACTATCGGTAGTTGCAATAGCTACTACCGGCATTTCTGCATCGATAAGTGCTATAGGTCCATGTTTCATTTCGGCAGCAGGATATCCCTCGGCATGGATATAAGAAATCTCTTTCAATTTCAATGCTCCTTCCAAAGCGGCCGGATAGTTATAGCCACGTCCCAGATAAATGAAATTACGGGCATAAGTAAATATCTTAGATAATTCCTTTACCGGCTCGGCATTTTTCAAAACCATAGAAATCTTTTCAGGTATACCCTGCAACTCTTTTACCATTTCTTCGAAACGAGCTTGGGTAATAGTCCCTTTCTGCTGAGCAATAGTCAAGGCCAACATCGAAAGTACGGTTACCTGGCCGGTAAAAGCCTTGGTGGAAGCCACGCCGATCTCAGGTCCGACATGAATATAAGAACCCGAATCCGTAGCCCGGGCAATCGAAGAACCGACTACATTACAGATGCCGTAGATAAATGCCCCTTTCGATTTCGCCAGCTCTATCGCAGCCAGGGTATCGGCCGTTTCTCCCGACTGGGATATGGCGATCACGATATCTCCCGGATGGATCACCGGATTCCGGTAACGAAATTCCGACGCATATTCCACTTCAACAGGGATACGGCACAAATCTTCGATCAAATGTTCGCCGATCAAAGCAGCATGCCAGGAAGTACCACAGGCAACAATTACAATCCGGTTGGCATTCAGGAATTTATCCCGATTATCGATTACGCCGGAAAGTACCACACTATTTCCTCCTACATTGATTCTGCCCCGGATACAATCCTGTAAAGTACGAGGTTGTTCATAAATCTCTTTCAACATAAAGTGGGGATAACCTCCTTTTTCCAACTGGCTTAAGTTCATAGCCAGCTTTTTTATCTCAGGAGTGATTTCCACATTATTCAAATCCACTACTTTCAAAGGCTCTCCCCTACGAATCACCGCAATCTCTTCATCATTGAGGTAAACGACCTTATCCGTATATTCCACAATAGGCGTAGCATCCGAAGCTAAAAAAAACTCATCCATACCGATTCCGACAACCAAGGGGCTACTTTTACGGGCAGCTATGATCTCGTTGGGATTGCTTTTGTCCATCAATGCAATCGCATAAGCACCGATCACCTGATGCAAAGCCAACTGTACACCTGTACATAGATCCACCTGGTTGGTACGCATAATATACTCTACTAAATACACGATGACTTCGGTATCCGTATTACTGCGAAAAATATATCCTTTATTTTCCAATTCGGCCCGTAACACCGTATAGTTCTCGATGATACCGTTATGGATCAGGGCCAGATTTTTCGATTGGGAATAATGGGGATGTGCATTTACATCATTAGGTTCCCCGTGAGTAGCCCAACGAGTATGGGCTATACCGATACAACCCGATATATCTTTCGACTCGGCAAAACGCTCCAGATCAGCCACCTTGCCCTTCGTCTTATAAACATTCAATTCTTGATTATCCGAAATCAAGGCAATACCTGCGCTGTCGTATCCACGATATTCAAGACGATGCAAACCTTTGATCAGAATAGGATAAGCTTCTTTAGTTCCTATATAACCTACTATTCCACACATAAATTTTTATTTTAGCCCCTTAGGCTTATTTCTATTTTCCATAAATTCGGAAACAAAAATATAATATCGATAGCAAAGTAGGTTGGGTAGTAACATTTTTTTACAACATTTTAAACTTTATACATGTTTTATTACTTTCATAAAGCAGCGCTGACAATCGAATTCCAATCGGAACCGATGTTTGTCGTTGACCAGAAAAAGCGGAAATTCCAAATCTTTGTTTTTCTGCATTTTTCGGCAACGTCCTAATTCATACAACAGGCAATAACGGGTATGCATTAAATCTTTTTCCCCCGACTGAAATCCCGATTTCTCAAAACATGCTCCGACAACAGGTACCCCACAAGCTTCATAGAAATTTTTCGCTCCCTGATTAGCAATATTATAGTGCCAATCGGCTTCAACGGGAACAGAAGTCAGGGGCTTCCTATGTCCCGGTAACATTTTCTCCCGCCGGGCTTCTCTGGCCTCTATCAATTCTTCCAATAATTTCCGACGTAATGCATTGGCCGCTGCTGCCGGAATAAATAAGACCTCTTCGCCGTTCAAATCTACACTCTCACACTCAAAATCGGAATCTCCGCATTTCAGGAGTTGTTGTTTGAGGCGTTCTGCCTGCTGAGGATTCTGTGCCTTTTCAAAAGTTTCTTCCGAGCGTAAAATCACTTGTACGCCATCTTCGTCGGTCACTTCCAGCCATAAACAGCGATCCGCTGTCCATGCTTTTATTTTTATCCGGATCTTCCGTACGGATTTCACTTTGTCCAAACGGATATTAAAGCGATGATCGTAATTCCGGAACAATTCGGTCCCCGGCCGGAGCTTTACCGTTTCATTACAAACAATCCGGTTTCCCACAGCTTCATTGACCTTTATCCCTTTCAATCCGCCCTGCTCCAAATAGCATAATCCGTCTCCGTTCGCCAACTCCCCGATAGCATCCAAAATAATAGTATTTCCCTTTATTTCTTTAACTATCCCTATCTTTTTTCCCATCGATTTCGGCGTATCCATATTAACTAATCCCCTGTGCCGTCCCCTGATAAAATAATCGGAACTTCCCCGGCTGAAACTCCGCTCAGGATCTGCTTCGAATGCCGACAGGATATGTCCGGAACCACTCCGCACAATGCCGGGGTGGTTCCCGATCAGCGAAGAATAATAATTCGTAACATTCGCCACATAATTCTCATCCTTCAGGCGCCCTTCTATTTTAAACGAATCGACTCCGGCTTCTATTAAATCATCGATATAAGAAGAAAGATTCAAATCTTTGAGAGACAATACATATTTATCTCTAATCAACTTTTTCCCACTGTTATCTTCGACAGTCCATTTCATCCGGCAAGGCTGCGCACATTCGCCCCGGTTAGCCGAGCGGCCGAACATATATTGAGAGAGATAACATTGTCCGCTCAGACTGACACACAAAGCCCCGTGTATAAACACTTCCAGTTCGGCTTTCACCTCTTTCCGGATCTCCCGGATTTGCTCCAACGAAAGCTCCCGGGCCAATACAATCCGTTGAAATCCCAGCTGATCTAAAAACTTAATTCGTTCGAGTTCATAATTGTGCATCTGTGTGCTGGCATGCAAACAAATCGGGGGCAGATCCATATTCAATATGCCCGGATCCTGAATGATCAAAGCATCGACCCCGATCGCGTACAATTGCCGGATCATTTTTTCCGCTTCGGCCAACTCCGAATCATACAATATTGTATTCAGGGTAACGAATACCCGGCAATAAAAACGATGGGCATACCTCACCAAAGTCCCGATATCTTCAAGACTGTTGGCTGCAGCTTTACGGGCCCCGAAAGCAGGTGCCCCGATATATACCGCATCGGCCCCATTATCGATAGCGGCCTTACCGACAACAAGATCCCTGGCCGGAGATAATAATTCTACTTTTTGCATATGTTCCTCTTTCGACTAGAACGGCTCATTCCTTCCCTGTAGAAGCGATGCGATTTATTTCAATTCCAGTTCAGGCCACTTATCCCCCTCAACCACAGGTAATTCCAACAGACGACAATCCGGGAAATGTTCATCCAGATATTGCCGGATAATGGTAATCGAGTCATTCTTGATCCACTCACTGTCGTTGGGAAAGTCGTTATAAACGACGTAAGCTACCTCGATACCGCGTAGACGACACAATTCAAGACTCATCAGGGTGTGGTTGATACTGCCCAATTTTGACGACGACACCAATATCAACGGATGTTTATATTCCTGGATATAATCGATCGTCAGATACTGCCGGCTGACAGGCACATACAACCCACCGGCCCCCTCGAGCAATACGACATCGTAAGCGGCAGCTAATTTTTCTGTAGACCGATGAATCCGCTCTACATCGATTTCTACCCGGTCGATCTCGGCTGCCAAATGAGGCGAAGACGGGTAAGTCATGACATAAGGACAGGTCGTACCGTCTCTATCTACTTCCTGAGGAGGAATCCCCATAATTTCCCGGTGTTTCAGTATATCTTCCGAAATACCGACACATCCGGTCTGAATAAACTTCTGAGTGATCACATGCACTCCTTTTTGTAACAACGTCCGGGCTATTACTCCCGTAACGATCGATTTTCCGGCATCTGTATCGATCCCGCTAATAAAATATACAGCCATGTTTCAACTTATAACTTTATCTTACCACAAACTCCCCCTTATAGGTCTGTTTCAATTCATTCGGACAAAAATATAAAATTCAAGCTGAAATCAATTTTATTTTTAACAGATTGTTTCTAATTTCGCACGTATAATAACCAAGATTCTAAATTGAGAACACATGAAAATCAGAAATCTTTTTGTTATGTTATTGCTTGGTGGAAGTCTGATCTTCTCAGGCAGTGTTTTTACAGGGTGTGCCAGCTGGAGTAATACAGGTAAAGGTGCCGCGATCGGTGCCGGAAGTGGTGCTGCCTTAGGTGCAGGAATCGGAGCTCTCGCCGGAAAGGGTAAAGGAGCTGCCATCGGTGCTGCAGTAGGCGCTGCCGTCGGTTCAGGAACCGGAGCTTTAATCGGTCGCCGGATGGACAAACAAAAAAAAGAACTGGAAGCGATCGAAGGAGCTAAAGTCGAGTCTGTACAGGATGTCAATAACCTGCAAGCCATAAAGGTAACCTTCGACAATGGTATCCTTTTCGCCACCAATAAGAGCGAACTTAGTCCGGCTTCCAGAGAAGCCTTGACGAAATTCGCCACTTCCCTGAAAAATTCTCCGGATACGGACGTGACCATCTACGGTCATACCGACAATACCGGTACCCGTGCAGTAAACGAACGCATTTCTAAAGAACGTGCAGATGCCGTCGCTAACTTTCTGGTAGGCCAGGGAATCAGCCGTTCCCGTTTGACGACCGAAGGCCTTGCATTCGATCAGCCTGTGGCCGATAACAGCACTGCCGAAGGACGGGCACAGAACCGGAGAGTAGAAATATATATCACGGCGAATGCCGACATGATCAAGAAAGCTGAATCCGGACAACTCAACTAATTCTTTTGAATTTTTAATAAAAAGAAGTGATCCCCAAAGTCAAAAATTTGACTTTGGGTGATTAGTCCAATATAAATCGACAAACCTCCGGCTTCGATCAATAAGTATGAATCAAAACCGGAGGTTTATAATTAAAATTCCCGAAGAACTCGCACCTGTGGCTTGCAAAGCCAGAGAACGTGTCAAAAAAAATTATTCCGACAAAATAGCAGCCAAAGCAATCGAATTCAATTTCGTTTCAACACTATCTCCACGCGAAGACAATACACTCGGAACTTTTGCTCCGACCAGTACTGCTCCCTGTTTAGAATGCCCTAATTTCGTATTGGTTTTATAAAATACATTCCCGGATTCCAGATTGGGAAAAATCAAACAATCCGCATCTCCGGCAACTACCGACTGCATTTTCTTTATTTCGGCAGCTTCTTTATCGACAGCTACATCCAAAGCCATCGGCCCCTCGATTATGCACCCTGGGATCTGTCCCCGCTCTCCCATTTTCGACAAGATGGCAGCATCGACTGTAGATTGCACTTTAGGCAAGACCTGTTCCGTCGGAGCGATCATCGCTACTTTCGGTTTTTCAACTCCCAAAGCTCTCGCAGTAATCGTCACATATTTGATCATAGAAATTTTCTGATTCAAATCAGGACAAGGAATCACAGCCACATCACTAACAGTCAATAATTTATGATAAGACGAGCATTCCATCACCGTTACATGCGACAGAATTGCATTGGGCGCTACCAATCCCCGTTCCTTATTTAAGATCGCCCGCATATATTTATCGGTACTCACCAATCCCTTCATGATAACATCGGCTTCACCGTTTCGGATCATTTCGACAGCCGTTTCAGCTCCCCGGACATCATTCGGTTCATGGACAATTTTAAAACACGATTCATCATAACCGTTTTCTTTACACACTCCTTGAATAGTCTCCGTATCCCCTACCAATATTCCTTCCACCAATCCGGCCTTTACTGCCATATAAACAGCTTCTATAGAATGACTATCATTAGCAAAAGCAACCACTAAACGCTTTTTACGGGTATATCCTTTCAATACCTCATAAATATCGCTGATCTTTTCAATTTTCATAGTTCAAACTGTTATTTAGTTGTAATCTGAAACAAAAATACATATTAAAATTTAAAACCAAAAGATTACTGCACATTTTATTATAATGTGTGCAATTTTCATACCAAACCTGTTTTCTCTTTAAAAAACTTTTTTCTCCAGCTGCTAATCCTGAATCTTTATTATCTTTGTCATTGCATTTACCAGTCTGCAGGTGGCCTTGCTAAAACAAAATATTACAGCCCTTTATTTGATTAAGGTATCCAAGTGGTTTACCTTGATTATGCCTATTATCGTATTATTTTACGAAGAAAATGGATTGGGCTTAAAGGATATCTTCCTTTTAAAAAGTGTCTACTCGATTGTTCTGGTTAGTCTCGACATCCCGACGGGTTATCTGGCCGATGCCTGGGGACGGAAAAATTGTTTGATTACGGGTTGTATCGTCGCTTTCGGAGGCTACATCTGTTATTCGCTATCCTCTACTTTCTATGCATTTTTTATTGCCGAGATCCTGCTGGGAATAGGCCAAAGTTTGGTTTCCGGCGCCGATTCGGCTCTTTTATACGACACGATGCTTCATTACGACCGGGAAAACGAATACCTGAAATATGAAGGTAAAGTAACGATGATCGGGAATTTTTCGGAAGCCTTCGCGGGTATTTTCGGCGGACTGTTAGCCACATTTTCGCTCCGTCTGCCTTTCTACTGTCAGATTTTGATTGCCTTTATCGGTATTCCGGCAGCTTTGACTTTACAGGAATTCAATGTCAAAACCAAAATTGTCAATCCTTTAGCCAATATCTGGAAAATCATTCGATATTCGCTATTTACGAATAAAAGCCTTTGCTACGACATTATGTTCTCCGGCATTATCGGAGCGGCAACCCTGACTATGGCCTGGTTCGTACAACCGGTATTGATGAAAATAGAACTTCCGACCGCGCTTTTCGGTATCGTGTGGACAGTATTGAACCTCACTGTAGGCATAGCTGCCTTATATTCGGACAAACTCAACCGCAAGCTGGGAGAAAACCGGACATATACCCTTATTCTGATACTCATCGCCGGAGGTTATCTGGCCGTCTCTTTCTGCCTGAATTATTTCAGTTTATTTTTATTCTTCCTCTTTTATATCGTACGCGGATTCGCCACTCCTATTCTTAAAGGATATATCAATCGCCAGACCTTCTCGGAGATGCGTGCCACCGTCCTGTCGATCCGGAATTTCATCATCCGCCTGATTTTCGCCACGATGGCTCCTTTTATCGGTTGGTTGAATGACTCGATTTCCCTGGCCTTCGCCCTTCAGATCACCGCCCTTATTATTTTTGTCCCCGGCCTGATATTTCTGATATTACAATGGAATAAAAAGTAAATTACTATCTCCGTTAAAGCGGACTTGCCACAACGGCGTCCCCCGGAACCGTAATGATCTTATTACGGTTGATCGGTAGCTTTATATCCCGCTCAATCACATCAAACGGAATTTCACGTTGTCAGATAGCAATAAGAGATTTTTTATAAAACAAAGGTAAAAATGGTTTCCTAAATTTCAGGAAACAAATGCATCCATATTTCCTTAAAAACAGGAAACATTAAGCAGATTCTACGATATTTACAGAGTTGTCTGGGTTAAATCGTATCTGATCCTAAATAATAAAAAATTTAAAACGTTTGTTTCCATCTCTTTTTCTATTATCTTTGAACCGGATTTTCAGAAGGGGTGCCTTAATATTACGGGCTGAGATTATACCCAATAACCTGATCCGGGTAATGCCGGCGTAGGTAGAGTGAGCAAAATTTCATTTTTTAAAATTATTCCCCCTTTCAGATGGTCCGCTAAACCTAAAACAGTAGATCATGCATATTTTTATCAACGACGTAGCCACGGAATGCCCCGAAAACAGCACTATTTTACAGGTACTGACCCAACAAGACATTTCTCCCCTAAACATCGCCATTGCCTTGGACAATACGGTCGTACCTAAAGCACAATGGGAAACGACATTGGTTCGGGACGGTTCGCAACTACTCATTATCAAAGCGGTACAGGGAGGATAAACCGACTTTCCTAATTAATAATCAGTATATTAAAATCAGAATCTAATCATAATGGAAAATTTTGAAATCACTTCAGGCCCACTACCGGGTTCCGAAAAAATTTACGTAACAGGCTCCCGGTCGGATATCCGGGTTCCGATGCGGAAAATCAAATTATCCCCTACCGTCGATCTGGATGGCAGTAAGATTGAAAATGAAGATGTCGTCGTATACGATACTTCCGGTCCTTATACAGATACGAATTATACTGTCGATCTGCAAAAAGGTCTTCCTAAACTGAGAGAAAACTGGATCGAGGAACGCCAGGATACCGTTAAATTAGAGGGACTCAGTTCGGAATACGGCAGAATGAGGCAGGAAGACAAAAGTCTGGATTCTCTTCGCTTCGAACATGTAAATACCCATCCGCGAATCGCCCGCGAAGGGGCTCAGGTATCCCAATTATACTATGCCCGTCAGGGAATCATTACCCCGGAAATGGAGTATATCGCTATCCGGGAAAATCAATTGGCAGACCGAATCCGGGAAAAATATAAAAAAGAAAAAGGCGAATCGTTCGGTGCTCATATTCCCGATTATATCACTCCCGAATTTGTCCGGCAGGAAGTGGCTGCCGGCAGGGCCATTATTCCGGCCAACATCAATCATCCGGAATGCGAGCCGATGATTATCGGCCGGAACTTTCTGGTAAAAATCAATGCCAATATCGGTAATTCGCCGGTAACTTCTTCGATTGCCGAGGAAGTCGAAAAAGCAGTATGGGCATTCCGCTGGGGAGCCGATACGATCATGGACCTGTCGACCGGAAAGAATATACACGAAACCAGGGAATGGATTATCCGCAATTCACCGGTACCCGTAGGTACGGTTCCTTTATACCAGACCCTGGAGAAAGTCGGCGGGAATGTTGAAAAACTCAATTGGGAGATTTTCCGGGATACCCTGATCGAACAAGCCGAACAAGGAGTAGACTATTTTACCATTCACGCCGGCTTGCGTTGGAAACATGTGCCTCTGACCTTGAAACGCCTTACCGGCATTGTTTCCCGGGGAGGTTCGATCATGGCACATTGGTGTACGACCCACAAACAGGAAAGCTTCATTTACGAACATTTCGAAGAGATCTGCCAGATTCTGGCTAAATATGATGTCGGTATTTCCTTGGGAGACGGCCTGCGTCCCGGTTGTATCGCCGATGCCAACGACACGGCTCAGATCGAAGAATTGAAGACACTGGGCGAACTCTGCCAAACTGCCTGGAAATACAATGTACAGGCGATCATCGAAGGTCCGGGACATGTGCCCATGCAAAAGATCAAGGAAAATATGGACCTGCAATTGAAATACTGCCGGGAAGCTCCCTTCTATACCCTGGGACCGCTGGTAACCGATATCGCTCCCGGTTACGATCACATCACTTCAGCTATCGGCGGAGCGATGATCGGCTGGTTCGGTACCGCTATGTTGTGTTATGTTACTCAAAAAGAACATCTCGGCTTACCGAACCGTGACGATGTTAAAGAAGGAGTGATCACGTTCAAACTGGCAGCCCATGCAGCCGATTTAGCCAAAGGCCATCCGGCCGCTTATTTCCGGGATTATGCCATGAGTAAAGCCCGCTTCGAATTCCGCTGGAAAGATCAGTTTCACCTGGCACTCGATTCGGAAAAAGCGATAAAATTCCACGATGAAACCCTACCGGACGAAGGCCACAAGGAGGCACATTTCTGTTCCATGTGCGGTGAACATTTCTGCTCCATGCGGGCCAGTAAAAAACTAAGGGAAAAAATCAGCCAGGAAAATAAATAATAAAGGTCTCGAGCCGCGAAACAGTTATTTATGAAAATAATCGTCATTACTTCACCCACTCCGGTCAAAGACGAAGCAGCCATTTGTAATCATCTCTTTACACACGGCCTGAAGTACCTGCATTTAAGAAAACCGGGTGCTTCAGCCGAAGTGTATGAAAGATTTATCCGGCAGATTTTCCCTGTCTACCGGAACAGGATCGTACTTCACGAGCATTATGAATTAGTGAAAAAATATCGGTTGCACGGAATACATTTAAAGTATCCACAAGCGAATGAATATATCTACTATATTCAGCAATATGCCGTGAGTATCTCTTGTCACCGTGTGGATGAAATCCGGCAACTTCCTTTCCGTCCTGCCTATTGTTTTCTGAGTCCTATTTTCGATAGTATCTCCAAAACGGGATACCGGAGCCGATTCGGGCAATTACCGGACTTATCGGACATCGATTGTCCTGTGATCGCCTTGGGAGGCCTCGAGCCTGATAAAACCGGCTTATGCCGCCGAGCCGGTTTCGAAGGAATCGCCGTTTTAGGGTACCTTTGGAATAATCCCGATGAAGCTATCGAAAGATACATCCGCCTGAAAACTCCATTCGTACTCAGTATCGCAGGGTTCGATCCCTCCTCGGGTGCAGGAATCGGTGCCGATTTGAAAACTTTCGAAGCCACGGGAAGTTATGGATTGGGCGTTTGTTCGGCTCTGACTTTTCAAAATGAAGACACTTTTACCGGAGTACATTGGACCGCCTGGGAGGATATCAAAAAACAATGTGACTTATTATTGCAAAAGTACAATGTCGAATTTCTGAAAATCGGACTGATCGAAAGTTTCGAAATCCTGGACCGGTTATTGGATTATTTGCTCGATCAGGACAAACGACTCAAAATAATCTGGGACCCTATCCTGAAAGCCAGTGCCGGTTTTTCATTTCACCGGTATACCCCCGAAGATCAGGAAAGACTAAAACGCATCCTTGACCGTGTTTATCTTATCACCCCGAATACGGACGAACTTTACCGATTATTCGGAGAAGGAATCACTCCCGATCGGTTACAAATCGTCTGTCGGGATCACCACCTGAATATCCTCTGGAAAGGAGGACACAACGCTGGAGTGGATGCTACCGACGTCTTATTCCAACCCGACCGGACGACTAATTTCTCGGTTCCCCGTAGTCGGTACACCAAACACGGAACCGGTTGTACCCTATCGTCAGCCCTCCTGTCAGCCCTGGCTCAAGGAGATGCCCTAGCTACTTCCTGTAATAAAGCACAGCTCTATGTATCCCGCTTTATCGAAAGCAACAACAGCCTGTTAGGTTATCATTGCATTGGAAAATATACTCCCGACTCAAAGCCCTGGCTCGGTGAATTGTCTTTGCAGTATATCACCGCTCCCAAAGAAGGGATGACCCTCTGCGAGCAGGTTGAAGCGGTCTGTCAGGGAGGAATGCGCTGGATTCAACTCCGTATGAAAGGAGCCTCCCTCGCCGAAATGCTCTGTGAAGGGAGAAAGGTAAAAGAGATTTGCCGGCGTCACCGGGCACTCTTTATTATCAACGATCGGGTCGACGTCGCCCGTTTACTGGAAGCCGACGGTGTGCACCTGGGCAAAGAGGATATGGATCCATGGGAAGCCAGGCGGATACTGGGCCCCGGTAAGATCGTCGGTGCCACTTGTAACACCTGGGATGACATCCTGCTCCGGCAAAAACAGCAGGTCGACTATATCGGTCTGGGGCCTTATGCTTTTACCACAACGAAAGAGAAACTCAGTCCGGTCCTCAGATTGGAAGGTTACCGGTTTCTATTGGGCCGAATGCAGGAAAATAAGATTTCGATTCCGGTCTTCGCTATCGGCGGAATAACGGAAACCGATATTCCGCCGCTAATGCAAACAGGTATTCAGGGAATCGCTTTATCGGGCCTGATCAAAAATAGTCCTGACCTAAAAAGGCAAACAATAAAAATATTAAATTTATTAAATTCATAAACCATGGAAACACTCAAAATTGCAGATAAAACCTTTACTTCCCGCTTATTCACCGGAACCGGAAAATTCTCTTCCAATCAAGTGATGGAAGAAGCGATTATCGCTTCTGAAAGTCAATTGGTTACCGTAGCCATGAAACGGATCCGGATGGAAGATAAGAACGACGATATGTTAAAGCACATTCTCCGTCCAGGTGTACAATTATTACCCAACACCTCCGGCGTACGGGATGCCAAGGAAGCCATTTTTGCCGCTCAATTATCCCGGGAAGCTTTCGGTACCAACTGGCTGAAACTGGAAATTCATCCCGATCCCCGCTATCTGCTGCCCGATCCGGTAGAAACCCTGAAAGCCACCGAAGAACTGGCTAAGCTGGGGTTTATTGTACTTCCTTACTGTCAGGCCGACCCGGTATTGTGTAAACGTCTGGAAGATGCCGGAGCCGCAACGGTGATGCCTTTAGGAGCACCTATCGGTACGAATCAGGGGTTACAAACCCGTGAATTTTTACGTATCATCATCGAACAAAGCAATATTCCGGTAGTCGTAGATGCCGGTATCGGTGCTCCCAGCCATGCTGCAGAAGCGATGGAATTAGGAGCAGATGCAGTACTTGTAAACACAGCGATAGCCGTCGCAGGCAATCCGGTGGAAATGGCCAAAGCTTTTAAGGTAGCCGTCGAAGCCGGACGGATGGCTTATGAGGCCGGACTAGCCGGAAAAAGTATCGCTGCCGAAGCAAGCAGTCCTCTGACCGCTTTCTTGAAATAAACAGACAATCCGATTTAATTTTAATAATATGTTTTCGGAAGAACTTGAAAAATATTCCTGGGAAGAAACGACCCGGGAAATCTACTCTAAAACAGCCGCCGATGTAGAACTGGCTTTAAGTAAAAGCCAGTTGGCCATCGACGATTTTATGGCCCTGATTTCTCCGGCTGCAGAGAAATACCTGGAACCGATGGCCGCATTAAGCCAAAAATATACCTTACAAAGATTCGGGAAAACCATATCGATGTATATCCCCTTGTATATCACTAATTCGTGTACAAATTTCTGTGTCTATTGCGGATTCAATCACAACAATCCCCTCAAACGGGTCATCCTCAATGAGGAAGAGATTCTCAATGAATTGCATGCTATCAAAAAACTGGGAAATTTTGAAAATTTATTGATCGTTACAGGGGAGAATCCGAAGGAGGCCGGTGTCGACTATCTGGAACGCGCATTGCAGTTGGCCCATCCTCTTTTTGCTAACCTTTCTATTGAAGTAATGCCTCTGAAAGCAGAAGATTATAAACGTCTTACGCATTCAGGATTAAATGGAGTGGTTTGTTTTCAGGAGACCTATAACCGGGCACGCTATAACGTTTATCATCCGAAAGGCATGAAATCCAAATTCGACTGGCGGGTCAACGGTTTCGACCGTATGGGGCAAGCCCATGTACACAAAATCGGTTTGGGAGTTTTAATCGGTCTGGAGGAATGGCGTACGGATGTAACTATGATGGCCCGCCACCTGCGTTACCTGCAAAAACATTACTGGCAAACCAAATACAGCGTCAATTTTCCACGGATGCGTCCTTCGGAAGGCCATTTCCAGCCTAATGTTATCCTGGAGGACCGTGCCTTGGCCCAATTGATCTTCGCTTTCCGTATATTCGACCATGATGTCGATATCTCGATTTCTACCCGGGAAGGGGCCGAGTTCCGCAATAATATGCTCCCTTTGGGTATTACTTCCCTGAGTGCCGGATCGAAAACCGAACCCGGAGGGTATTTCACTTATCCTCAGGCTCTGGAACAATTCCACATCAGTGACGAACGCACTCCTGAGGAAGTTGCCGACAGTATACGTCAAAAAGGATACGAACCGGTATGGAAAGACTGGGACGGATGGATGTAATTCAACCGGAATTACATCCCCAATACCAGATAAATAATCGACTATGGGAGAAAAAGAACGCTATGCCAGGCATTTGATTTTGGAAGAAATCGGAGAGCCTGGACAAGAAAAATTGAAACGGGCGAAAGTATTGGTTGTAGGAGCCGGCGGATTAGGTTCCCCCGTCTTACTCTATTTGACTGCTGCCGGAATCGGCCGGATCGGTATACTCGACAATGATATAGTCTCGGAGAGTAATCTTCAACGTCAGATTCTCTACGATACCCAATGTTTAGGAGCCCTGAAGGTCGAAGTCGCTGCCCGGAAGCTTCAGGCTTTAAATCCCTATACAACTATTGTACCCTACGCTCAGCGGCTGACTTCGGAAAACACTTTTATCATCGCTGAATACGATCTGGTAATAGACGCAACCGATAATCTGCCTTCCCGTTACCTGATCGACGAAGCCTGCGTCCGATACGGTAAACCGTTCGTTTATGGAAGTATTTGTGAGTTTAAAGGTCAGGTTTCCGTTTTTAATTACCAGGGAGGTCCTACTTACCGTGACCTTTACGAATACCATGATGCTATCGCTGAGTTTCAGCAACCACAAGGCGTCATCGGCGCATTACCGGGAGTCGTCGGTTCGATCCAGGCTAATGAAGCCATCAAGCTTATCCTGGGAAGCCAGGATACTCTTTCCGGCAAATTACTGCTGATCGATCTGTTGAAAGGCAGTTTCCAAACCATGAACTTTATAAACTAAAAAAGGGACTTGTTTCCAAGCCCCTTTTCTCCCCTTTTCTCAAGTATTATTTCATATATAACTTCAGTTCGACAGGTTGTTCGCCCAGTTTTACCTCCACTTCCTTCATCTTTCCGGCTTCATTTGCATATTTCACCGTATAGGTTTGATTTTTCTCTAACATAAAGGTGAGCACATCATTCATATCCTGAGTCGGTCCGGCAGTACGCCCGCCTCCCATTTGCAATTTACCGCAAAAAATATCCAGATTGGCAGCCACCCGGTCCTCCGAGTTCTGTACACAGGCATTATCTGTAAACATCATAATTCTCAACGGAACATGGTTACCATCCGCAGAGATCGTTTCCAGATGCGATTTATATAGATCGGTATAGAAATCAGTTACATTCGCAGCAGGTACATAACGAATATTCTCATCCCATACCAAAGGGAAATAGGTTCCGGTCGGTTTAAACGAAGAAGCATAAATAGCTTTCTGCTGATCGTTTTTTACCGCTTTCCCGGCATCGGCAAAAAACCAGGCATTGTTCAGTTGACCGGGAAAATAAAATTCCGTAAAATACCAGTTTCCGTCTGCCCAAACCTCGGTCCAGTTATGATTGCCCCGTTCGTCGTGCCAATTGGGAGTACCGGCCACCCGTGAAGGAATTCCGACAGCCCGGAAAGCATCCGTCAGCAAGATCGATAATCCGGTACAGGAAGCCATATGCTGCCGCATGGATTCGAACGGACTCTGATCCGGTTTTTCACGTTTGGTATTATAATCGACCAATACTTCATCCCGGACATTCCGGTTGACCGAATCGATGGCTTCAAAAATCGTCTTACAATGCTGTACATACTTCCCGAAACGTTCGTAAAATTCCTTTCTCCACCCTTCACGGGTTTCATTCAGGCTGACATAAGGCAGTACATCATTCAGAAAAACAGTATCGGGAATCTCTCTGGCCCAAACGTATTTTTCACGAGCCTGATAAGCATAGGCTGTATTCTCCAATAAAAAATCCGCTGTCAATTCCTTTAAATCTCTTTCCGGCATATAAGCAATCAGGAAAGCCATCCCTTCCTTTTGGTTATCAGGAGCATTTTTCAATGCCGCTGTCAATTCGGTTGCATTATCCCCGGCTTTTACCAATGCCTGATCCAACAAGGCATGATATTTCTCAGGAATACCTGCATATTTATTCTCCGTACAAGCTAACAGACAGAGCATAAACAACCCTAGTACACACTTCATATTTTGTAACATCGAAATTTATTTATGATCACTAAAATATTTCATAAACTGTGCTCTCTCATAGCGGGCAGCATTACCTGCATCGGCATAGGATAATCTTCCCCGGAATTCATCTATCGACTCAAAGCCTTTTTTATCCATCCAGCTATTCAAAAAATGATTCATCGTACGGATCGTACCGATTCCCTGTTCATACATAGCCGAACATACCTGCACAGTAGTCGCCCCCGCCAGTAAAAGCTTCACAACAGCTTCTCCATTATGAACACCTGTTGAAGAAGAAAGTTGCAAAAGTTTATCTTTCCCCGACAGAATTCCGGTCCAGCGCAAAGTTGTCCTCAAATCGGCCGGCATACTGAACACAGAAGCCGCTCCGACAGCTATCCGTTCGATATCGATATCCGGTTCGTAAAAGCGATTGAAAATAGTAACGGCATCCGCACCATAAGCTTTCAGCTTACTCACAAAAGCCGGCAAATTCGTAAAATAATGGCTGATCTTGACAATTACCGGAATTTTAACCACCTTTTTCACATGTTTAACGATATCGAAATACATGTTTTCAACCTCCACACTCTCAGCAAACTCATCCATCGGCAGGATAAAGGCATTCAACTCAAGCGCATCGGCACCGGCTTTTTCCAGTTCACTGGCAAAACTAATCCATTCCCCGTCCCGTAAGCAATTGATACTGGCGATAACAGGGATATTCACTTTATTTTTTACTGCTTTCACCAAATCGATATGTTGCTGGACAGTATTAGCCCGAATATAGTTCTGGATATAATCGGCACTTTCAGGATAACTATTATCGGTCAATGCTTTAGATGCATCCATATTTATTTGTTCTTCAAATATAGATTTCAACACTATAGCTCCGGCCCCGCTTAAAGCAATTTCTTCAATCTTACTGACCTCGGAAGTCAAACCACAGCTCCCGGCAATAATCGGACTCTTCAATTCCAATCCGATAAATTTTGTCTTCAAATTTACCATAATCTCTATCGTTTATTATTTATTGTTATAATCTCTGGCTCCAAAAACCGCACTTCCTACCCTCACCATCGTACTTCCTTCTTCAACAGCGATCGGATAATCCCCGGACATCCCCATGGACAATTCCTTAAAACTTTCTTCCTCCTGGAAATACGTCGCTTTCAACAACCCGAATATCCGGTGAAGTTCCCGGAATTCCTTTCGGATCTGTTCACGGTCTTCGGTATAGGTTGCGATCCCCATGACCCCGACAATCCGGATATGCTCCAACACTTTAAACTCATCACTTTCAAGCAGCCTGCACGCCTCCTCCCAATCCAGACCGGATTTAGTCTCTTCTTCAGCAATATGAAATTCCAGCAGACAATCGATCATACGTTCGTTTTTCAACGCTTCACGATCGATTTTTTGCAATAATTTCAGGCTATCCACGGAATGAATCAATTTCACAAAAGAAGCAATGTATTTTACATTCTTCTCTTGTAGCTGTCCGATCATATGCCATTCGATATCCTTGGGCAGTTGCCGGTATTTAGCAGCCATTTCCTGTGGCCGGTTTTCACCGAAAGCACGCTGTCCCCCTGCATAAGCTTCTTCAATATACTCCACCGGTTTCGTCTTCGATACGGCAATCAGCCTGACCCCTTCCGGTAACGTTTTCACAATCTCTTCTATATTTTCCTTGATATTTAACATCATAGCGATAACTATAAAAAGTAGCGACAAAAATATCAAATAAGACCCAAAATTAACAAACAACCTAGCACAAATATAGGATAAAATTATCTATATTTCTTTCCACTCTCGAAATTAATACGAGGAAAACCGGAGAACGATGTATTTTACAACAAGATTTTTTTTTGTTCTTATGCAACGTTTTGTTTCTCCCATGCATCTTATTGACGAAAAAAGAAATCACGTGAATGGATGAAGTGTTACTGATTCAGGAATGCCTTAAAGGAAAGCGGAAAGCTCAGGGAGAACTGTACCGACGATACGCCGCTAAAATGATGGGCGTATGTATGCGCTATTCCCGCAACCGGGATATGGCACACGATCTGTTACAGGAAGGTTTTATAAAGGTATTTACGAATCTGAACGAATATAGCGGAAATGGGAGTTTCGAGGGGTGGATGCGGAAAATTTTTATTAATTGTGCCCTGGAAAAAATCCGTAGATCCAAAGTTTTCCCTCTGACCTTCCCCACTGAGGAGACAGAACAGGAAACTTCTTTTCCCAATGCTTTAGAAGAAATATCGGCCCAGGAAATGCTGGATTTAATTCATCGTTTACCTCCGGGATATCAAACGATTTTCAACCTGTTTGCGATCGAAGGATTCTCACACAAGGAAATCGGAGCTATGCTCCGAATCACAGAAGGTACTTCCCGATCACAATATGCCAGGGCACGTTATACTTTACAACAAATGATAAAAAATTTATATTGACTATGGATAGAAGAGACCGATTTGAAGAATTGTTCCGGGAACGGTTGCATAATTGGGAATGTGAACCGGATTCAGAACAATGGAAAACCCTCGCTGGTTTTCTTCCTCTACGACCTACCCGGTTTTCCACCAGATCCATACGCCGGACGGCAGCTATCGTAACCCTCCTTTTACTCGTGGGAGGCGGACTCTTATACGATCGTCTTATCCCGGAAACTACGACAGAAATAGTCCGAAACAGAATACAACCTTTTATTGTGGATCATATACAAATACCACAGCTTACCGGAACAGTTACGACGGATCAAATAGCCGATTCACTCCTCCCTGTTCTCACTCGAAAACCTATCTACACAACTGGAAAAACGATTTCAACGGATAAATATAAAAGTCAAGAAACTAAAATATTACCTATAGTCATTGCAAGTAAAGCTCTGGAAACAGATTTTTCACCGGTACTGATCGTCCGCAACACGAAAACCGAACCGGTAAAAGTCCGAAAGGCCTCACGGAAATGGCATTTGGGCATGGGAGGAGGTAATTTTAATATAGCCGGTATTTCCAGCAACTCCGCCGGCTATCCCGATTATGCCTGTAACGATCATCTTCAGGGGAATACCCCCAAACCTCCTCTGACGAAGGCCGGAACATCCCCTATTTCGACACGCACCCTGTTATCCGATCTGAAACCGGATAAAGTGAAGCATAGCTCTCCCATCTCTTTCGGAATAAGTATATCCCGCACGTTGTCGGACCGTTGGAGTTTCAATACCGGACTTACCTATAGCTATTTACGCAACCAGTGGCGATATGAAAGTTCGGATTACGATGTATTGCGTCAAAGATTGCACATGCTGGGAATCCCGGCATCTTTCAGTTATCGCCTGACCCATTGGGAACGTTTCTACTGTTATTGGTCTGCCGGTATTGTCTGTGAAGTTAATCTTTCAGGCAAAATCTATTCGGCCTATAAAAGTCAGCGTCGACGAATACCGGGTACGCTTTGGTCAGCGAACACACGAATAGGTATTGCCTACCCCATTATTCGCCATGTATCGGTCTATGCAGAAGGAGGATTTTTATGGAATCTGACCCCGGCCAGTGAAATACAAACGATTCGCTCGGAACAGTTTTTCAACCTCACGGGGCAAATCGGATTCCGTTTGAACTTTTAAATACAACTCATTATATGAAAGACCTTCGATTTCTCACCGTCAACCTGTCCGGAAAGGCCGACCTCAAGAAAATCAAGGCATTTAAACAGTTTAATCATAAAAAAACAAACCATGAAAACATTACATTATCGCTGGAATCGTAGCCTGAACTGGATATTGACTACTTTATTAGGATTTTTAGGTTTCTCCTCCTGTGAGGATAACGGGGACGATCCCGGTAACATCATATGTATGTACGGTACGCCGACAGCTTCCTATACCATCAAAGGAAAAGTCACCGATCAGGCAGGTCAGGCGCTATCCGATATTCAGATTATCGTGTCCGATATGGAATTCAGTTACGAACCCCGTCCTGATTTTATCCCCGATACCCCCTATGGAAGCCACCCGGTCAACGATACGTTATACTCCGGAAAAGAAGGAGAATTCGAAACCCGGCAAGCAGCGTTCCCGATCGATACGGTGAAGTATAATTTAAAAATCAACCCCGACGAAAATAATCCGTACTACCAGGCCGATTCTCTGAAAGTAACCTTCCTTCGTAAAGATTTACAGGGAGGTGAAGGCTGGAATAGGGGAAATACAACACAAGAAGTAAAAATCATACTGACTCCTCAAAAAGAAGAAGATCATGAATAATTCCATCAGCCTCCGGAAACGCCTGGGCCTGGAACTCTTCCGACAAAAAGAACAGCTGATCCGGCAAAAACACGAATTACATACTCTTTTTTGGGAATGTACCCTTCGCTGTAATCTCGCTTGCCGGCATTGTGGCAGTGATTGCAAAGCGATTTCCGGGCAACCCGATATGCCAAAAGAAGACTTCTTAAAGGCTTTGGACAACATTACTCCACAGGTCGATCCCCACCGGGTTTTTATCATTTTCACGGGTGGAGAACCTCTGATGCGCAAAGATCTGGAAGAGTGTGGCCGGGCATGTTATCGCCGGGAATACCCCTGGGGATTGGTAACCAACGGTTTGTTATTATCCCGTCAGAGGCTGGACAGACTTTTACAAGCAGGCCTGCACAGCATTACCGTAAGTCTGGACGGACCGGAAGATGCCCACAACTGGTTACGCCGACATCCGGAAAGCTTTCGCCGGGCCAGTCAGGCTATCGGAATGCTGAGCCGGGAAAAAGAAATCGTATGGGATGTCGTCAGTTGTATCAATCAACAAAACATCGATACTCTCCCCGTTTTCAAAGAATATTTGATCGAACTAGGAGTCGGACAATGGCGTATCTTTACCATCTTTCCCGCAGGCAGAGCAGCACAAGTGCCTGAATTACAACTATCTTCTTCCCAATTCAAAAAAGTATTGGATTTTATCCGTCAAACCCGGCAAGAAGGTCGTATTCACGTCAATTTCGCTTGTGAAGGTTTTTTAGGTCCTTATGAAGCTGAAGTCCGTGACCAATTTTATCGTTGCCATGCCGGAATTTCTGTCGGATCTATCCGCATTAACGGAGCGATATCGGGTTGTCCCAGTATCCGGGCCAACTACGACCAAGGGAATATTTACCAGGATGATTTTATGGAAGTGTGGAACAACCGCTTCGAAAAATTCCGGAACCGGGAATGGGCCCGTCAGGGCGAATGTGCCGATTGCAACCTGTTCCGTTATTGCGAAGGAAATGGCATGCACCTACACGATGAATCCGGTAAGCTGATGACTTGCCATTATCACCGGCTATAGCTCACGGGCTATGGTAATCCTACCATAGCCCGTGAGCTATTTGGTTATATCTGCAAATCTTACTATTTTTGTCCAAATGACAGGACATGAAAATCATTCATACAGCAGACTGGCATATCGGGCAGACCTTTTTCGGCTATGACCGTTTTCAGGAACATCAGTATTTTTTAGATTGGCTGACAGATCAAATTACCACACAACAAATCGATGTGCTTCTTATTTCAGGAGATATATTCGATGTAGCTAATCCTTCTGCTCAGGCACAACGTCAATTTTATCGGTTCCTACGCCGGGTAACAGAACAAAATCCGGGCTTACAAATCATCCTGATTGCAGGAAATCATGATTCTGCCAGTCGGCTCGAAACCCCGATTCCTTTACTCGAAGAAATGAACATACAAATTCGGGGTACAGTACGTAAAAGAGCAGACGGCACAATTGATACGGAGGAATTAATCATCGAACTGAAAGACAGATCGGGGAAACGGCAAGGTTGGTGTCTGGCGGTACCCTATCTCCGACAGGGAGACTATCCGGCAGTCGAGAGTGAAGGAGATCCTTATCAGGCAGGGGTTAAGGCCATGTACGACAAGCTGGTTGCCTGCGTCGAAGAACGCAGGCAAAAACAAGAAGCCATCATTGCTATGGGACACCTGCAAGCCGCAGGAAGTCAGATTTCCGAAGGTGATCAAAGTGAACGCCTGATCATCGGCGGACTCGAAGGGATTCCTTCCAGTGTCTTCCCTTCCCAAATCACTTACGGAGCTTTGGGCCATATCCACCGGGAACAGCAGATTGCCAACCGCAACGAGATACGCTATGCCGGCAGTCCGTTACCCATGTCTTTTGCAGAAGAAAATTACCGCCACGGAGTGATCTTACTGGAGATCGACAAAGGAATACTTCTAAATCAGACTAAAATTATTTTTAATCCTTTAGTCACTTTACTTCGTATCCCTAAACATCCGGCCCCCTTGGACGAAGTGTTGAATCGCCTCTCTCAGCTCCCGGAAGAGAGAGACGATCATCCGGCCCCTTTCCTCGAAGTCAGGGTACTACTCACCGAACCGGAACCTGCTTTGCGCAATAAAGTGGAGGAAGCCCTACGCACCAAACAGGTGCGTTTAACCCGGGTACTCCCCTTTTATCCGGATACAGTACAACTTACAAAAAACGAGAATACGCTCACCACCGAAGAATTACTGGATCCCTGGAAGCTGTTGAACCGAGTATACGAAAGGCGATATCAAAATCCTCTGCCCGAAGAATTGGCTCATTTATTCCGGGAAGTCATTGAAGAATCACAGCTGAAAATGGGAGAAAAACAATGAAAATATTACGTATACAAGGAAAAAATCTGGCATCTATTGCCGGAGAATTCGATATCGATTTTACGGCAGCTCCTCTGCGATCTGCCGGGATCTTCGCAATATGCGGTCCCACCGGTGCCGGAAAATCGACTATTCTGGATGCTATCTGTCTGGCCTTATTCAACAATATGCCCCGCACCACCGGTATTGAAGGTACTAAAATGCCGGATGTCGGACAAGAATTCATTCAACAGGGAGATCGTCGTCAAATACTCCGCAGAGGTACTGCCGAAGCGATGGCTGCTGTAGAATTTATTGCTGTAGACGGAAAAAGTTATCGCTCGGTATGGCGGGTATGGCGAGCCAATAATAAAATAAGCGGGAAACTTCAACCTGCAGAACTCCGGGTATACCCCCTTGGAGATCCGTCTCCTATCACTACAGGAATCAGTGAATCGGAGAATAAATTGATTCAACTCATCGGTCTGAATTATAATCAATTCACCCGTACCGTTTTATTGGCACAAAATGAATTTGCCCGATTCCTCAAAGCCCGGAAAGAAGAAAAGGCCGAAGTACTCGAAAAACTGACCGGTACTGAAATCTATTCTGTTATCTCGAATACGGTCTATTCCAAAACGACAGCTATCCGCAATGAATGGAAAGAACTCTCCGCCCGTATGGGGAATATTCGCCTGCTTACCCAGGAAGAAATCGAGACATTACAGCAACAATCGGCCAAACTCCTGAAACACGAAAAGGCTCTTCAACAAAAAAATGAAGAAATCCAACGTAAAATACGTTGGATAGAGCAATTAGAACAAATCAATCAATCTAAATCGGAAGCCCAGGCCACCCTTTCGGATGCCCAAAAAGTACAAGCCGAAGCACAAGCCCAGTCAGTCTGGTTACAGCAGATGGAAAGCATCGAAAGCAGCCGTCTTTTTTGGATTGAAAAAAATGAATGTACCACTCATTTAGTAAGCCAAACTGAATTATTACGACAAACAGAACAGGCGCTCTCCGATCTGAACGAAAAAGCCACGCAAACCCTTCAATCGGTGGAACGGCAAAAATCATTGGTAAACCAATATACAACCCAGTACAATAAGCTTAAACCGGAACTTTTAGAAGCCCGTCGTTTAGATATCGGAATTGTCAATGCCCGGCAGGTAGAACAAGAGAGCCGGAAAACTTTAACCGACCTGCAAGATAAAATCAAAGTGCATCAAAAAATTCAGGATAGCAGATACTCCCGTATTCTGCAACAGAGAGAATTAGACGATAAATTAAAAGAATGGTTCAGGAAAAACAGGCAACATGAACAAATGTGCCTGAACATAAAGCTGATCGAAAGTTTTCTGGATACAGCTTATACCCAAAGGTTGCAGGTTATAGAAAATCAATCTTTATATACCTCTACTCTACAACAACTAACAGTAAGCCGGCAACAGCTGGAACTTCAACGCCGTGAGATCGAAACATCCATACAACGTCACAATGACCTCCTGCAGTTGCGCCAGCAACAACAAATATCGGTCAACCGGTTTCCCATAAGCGAACTTCGCAATCGTAAAGAACAACTCCGCCTACAACGCGAAAGATTGCTTCAGGAAATTACCTTGACGGAAAAACTAGATAAGACCCGGCAAGAACTGAGAAAAAGGCAAGATAAACTGCAACAACAACAACAAAATTTACAAGCACTCAAAGTTCGCCTGACCGAATACAAAAAAGAAATCGAAATTGCAGAAATAAAATACACGACCATACGCCACACTTTGGAACAAGCCCGACTATCGGTTTCAGAAAATGTCGTTCGACTCCGGGCCCAACTGGAAGAAAATACCCCTTGCCCGGTATGTGGCAGCCAATCCCACCCTTATGCGGCACATCATCCCCTGGCCGACGGCTTGCTCGAAACACTCGAAAAAGAAGTCAGACAGCATGAAGCAGCATATAATCGGTTAAAAACCGAAAATGCGCGTCTTGAAGCCGAACACCGGTACCTCGGAGAAGTATTACCCGTATTACAAAATGAAAAATATGAATCGCAAGAAGAATGCGAAGAGATTTGCCAGCAAATCAAGGAGCTTAATTCGGATAGGTCTGTTTCTAACGGACAAAATCGGATAAACCTAAGAGAACAGCTGAATATCAGCCAAAAAGAATTGGAAAGTATTTGTCTGAAAGAAAACGAATGGGAGCAACGGCAACATCAGTTAGAAACGCTCCAAAAAGAACTGGATAAAATACAAAACCAAAACAATGCCCTGCAAAAAACATTTCAGCAGACCCAGGAAAAGGTAGTCGGTCAAGCCACTGAACTATCTAAATTGCAAGAGATCATTGAAGGCCTGAAAGTCCAGCAAAATATTTCACTGGAAAAGGTCGCTCCTTTTATGCATGCACCTACCTGGCGACAACGCTGGGAAGATAACTACCCGGATCTCAAACAGGAACTGACCACAGCTGCTCAAAAATGGCAAACTAAAACGCTGCAATCGGCAGAAAATGAAAAACTATTGCTTCAATCGGTAGCTGAATACGAGGAGAATCAGAAAAACCTGGAATCCTTCCGCCAAAGCGAAACAGAAGCCGCCGAGGCTTTGAAAAAACGCTCTGAAGAGACTTTGTCTTTCATCCGGAAACGGGCCCGGCTTCTGCAAGGTCAAACGGTCGATGAAACCGAACGTTATTGGCAAGAGTTAACAGAAAGGGCGACTCAGGAACTGGAAACAGCCATCCGGCAGAAAGAACAGCTTTCAGGCCAATCGGAACAACTAAAAGGAAAAATCACCCAACTCCGTACCACCTGTGACCAATATCAAAAGCGCCTGGAAAAAGCCACCCGGCAATTAGGCGAATGGCTGGAAAAATACAATCGGACAGCCCCTGCTCAGCTAACCGAAGCCACTCTCATTTCACTATTGCAAGTGGCACCTGAAAAAATCCGGGAAGAACGGGAAAGACAAAATCACCTCCGGGATAAGGTAACGACTGCTTTGGCCACTCTACGGGAACGTGAAAAACAATTGGCCGATCATTTACAATCGCCCGGCCGCCCCGATCCACAATCGGAATCACTTTCCTCTTTACAGCGTCAATACACCGCATTACAAGAGGAATCCGAGCGTATCCTCCAACAAAAAACCGAAGTATTGGCAACTCTGCACACCCAGGAAGAAAACCAAAAACAAGCGGCCACCTTAAAGGATACCCTCGATGCGAAAACGAAATTATTAAACCAATGGAGCAAACTAGACGATCTAATCGGTTCACAGAGTGGCTATAAGTTTAAAGAGATCGCCCAAGGATATACGCTGGATATCCTGTTATCATACGCCAATATACAACTTCGGGAATTAACCTCCCGCTATCAGTTGCAGCGTATACCCGATGAGTTGGCCCTACAAGTCATCGATCACGATCTCTGCGATGAAGCCCGGTCGGTATTCTCTTTATCGGGAGGCGAATCCTTCCTCATCTCTCTGGCTTTAGCCTTGGGCTTATCTTCCTTTTCTTCACGGAATCATTTCGAAGAAAATCTCTTTATCGACGAAGGTTTCGGCACTTTAGACAGCGAAACCCTGCAAATTGTCATGGAAGCCCTGGAACGTCTCCGCTCACAAGGCCGGCAGGTGGGAATCATATCCCACGTACAGGAATTGACCGAACGTATTCCTGCCAAAATTTGTCTGGTAAAGACCGGCAACGGAAAGAGTAAAGTCGTTGTAGAATAAAGAAACCCCTATGCCGGATATACAATATTCGGCATTATTTTTTATCTTCGCGGGAGATAAGAAAAAATGGTCAGATATTTTATTGAATTAGCTTATAACGGCAGCCGATACCACGGCTGGCAAATCCAGCCGGGAGCATCGTCCGTGCAGGAAGAAATCAACCGGGCCCTCAGTACTTTGCTACGCCAGGACATATACGTCGTCGGCGCCGGTAGAACGGATACGGGTGTACACGCTTCATTTTTCGTCGCTCATTTCGATATCGAATGTGAACTTCCGGAGCCGCAACAGGTGGTCTATAAACTGAACGGATTACTGGATAAAGATATTGCAATCTACAAAATATACCGGGTACCTATGGATAAACATGCCCGTTTTTCGGCTATTTCCCGTACCTATAAATATTATATCGATAAAACAAAAGATCCGTTTACCTATCCATTTGCCTGGAAAGCTTATCCCCTGCCGGATATTCAGGCAATGAACGAAGCCTGCCGGGTGTTATTCGATTATACGGACTTTACCAGTTTTTCGAAACTTCATACCGACGTCAAAACCAATAATTGTATTATATATGAAGCTCAGTGGGAAGAGACCGATAAACAGCTGATTTTTACGGTAAAAGCCAACCGTTTTTTGCGGAATATGGTAAGAGCGATTGTCGGTACGTTGATTGACGTGGGAAGAGGTAAACTGACCCCAGAAGATGTTCGCAAAATTATAGAATCTAAAAACCGCTGTAATGCAGGTACTTCTGTTCCTGCACAGGCTCTATTTCTTTGTCATATTGAATATCCGGAATAAAAAGACATATAAAATGAAAAAGATCATCTTTTTATTTATAATAAGCAGTCTGATTTCTATTAAAGGAATAGGATTAACACTCTCTCCGGAGACCGAAGTCAGTATCCTGACTTGTGCTCCCGGCAACGAATTATACTCTCTTTTCGGTCATACGGCCATCCGGATCAACGATCCCCGACACCAAATCGACAGGGTGTACAATTATGGCACTTTCGACTTCTCTACTCCCCATTTTTATTTAAAATATGCACGAGGCCTGCTTCCTTATCAGCTGACTGTTCAGAAATTCTCCCATTTCATATACAATTATCAGCTGGAAGAACGTACGGTCTACGCTCAAACTATCCGGCTGGATTCGCTGGAAAAACAACGGATTTTCGATCTGCTCGAAGAGAACCTGCTCCCGCAAAACCGCTATTATCTCTACAACTTTCTATTCGATAATTGTACCACCCGAAGCAGGGATATCTTATTAAAAAGTTTACCCGACAGTGTCGCCTGGAATATGCCGGATGTAAACAAAAATTTCTGGAATCTACTGGATGAGTACTTGCAAGCTTCCCCTTGGGTACAATGGGGCATACATACGATCCTGGGGCAAAGGGGTAATCGTACGGCCACTACTTTTCAATATATGTTCTTGCCGGATTATCTGATGTATGGACTTAAAAATGCCCGATACGACGGACAATTGCTGGCCGAACCTGCCGAAGTTTTATATCAGGCTCCGGAAATGAACCTATCCAATTCCTGGTATGGGACTCCCCTTTTCGTTTTTGCTCTAGGATGCCTGCTACTGATCCTACTTTTACAATATGTTAAAAGCCGGTCATTATTGAATGTCATTTCCCTTATTTTTCTCCTTTTCACAGGAATTGTAGGGATTTTGATTGTATTCTTAGGAGGTTTTACAGCACACCCCATCACTGCTCCAAACTGGAATATCCTATGGGCCAATCCGCTCAATTTATTTGTAATCCCTTTTATTTTCAGGAAAGCGCTTCCTCTATTCATCAGAAAATATCTGAAATTCTATCTGGCTATCCTGGCTATAGCTATACCGGTCTGGGCCATTGCTCAGCCAGCCGTACCCATGGCTTCTATCTCTTTGATTATCCTGATGATCTATCTGTGTTTCAGACTAAGAAATGAAAAAAGATAAAAAATACCCGCAAAACTATTGCAGATTTATAGAAATGCCCTATATTTGCACTCGCAAAACAGCACTGGTGGCATAGCTCAGTCGGTAGAGCAAAGGACTGAAAATCCTTGTGTCCCTGGTTCGATTCCAGGTGCTACCACATAAAAATAAAGTAGTTACGAAAGTGGCTGCTTTTCTTTTTTACCCCTGTCTTTGGTCGTTTTGGGGATCACCATTATAATGGAATGCATGTATGCTTTCAACCTCCGGATATCGTCAAAATAAAAGTTACACTCTCGTTTTTTGAGATTCACTCCACTTCTCCCGGATTTTGTATAACAGATACCTGTTCCTGCCCAAGAGTGGCTTAAGCGTATCGCTGTTTTTTTAAACTTCTGGCTGGCATTCTGAACCAAAGGTTTTTACAGCCATATTTCTCCTTCGAGAGTCTGCCAGCGATATTTTATCCGGATATCTTGCAAAGCTTCATGAACCTTCTGGGAAAAGATAATATAATTTGATGGTATTTATATTGTTTCTCCGAATGTTCACCATCAAGACGGTTGGCCGAAGCTAGGCGGAAGATGCTTACAAGATTTTAAAACGTATGCTTCTACTTATACTTCACTATCAATCAAATTAATACCCCATATTAAGCGAACAAGATTCAAAAAAAGGGAGTGAATAAAAAGTCAAAAATATCCCTCTGAGAATTGAATATTCGAAAGAAATCTCCATCAGGAGTACGAATAAAAAGAGGATGACTAAGACTTTTTAGTCATCCCCATCCTATACATTATTTCCCCAACGTTTTTAGAATCAACTTTTTGAGGGCTGGTTTATTTGGTGCAGGAGCATTGACGGAAACGATTCTGCCTTCGCGGTCGAAAATTAGAAACCGAGGAACTCCAACGATTCGATACTCTTTGGCAAAACCTTTGATCCAGCTGTTAATAAAAATCAAGTGGCCGGTAAGTTCTTCTGTTGCAATAATCTTTTTCCACCTATCCCATTCGACGAAGGTTCCGATGCAGACACTTAGAAATTCTATCTCTTCTCCTTCCAACTCTTTTTCCAACTGTTTGAAATAGGGTATCATCATTCGGCAAGGGGAGCACCAGGTGGCCCAAACATCTACGACAATGACTTTTCCGAATAGTTCAGAGAGGGCCAATGAACTGCTATCCGGTTGCATTCCTTTGAAATCAACAGCAGGAATACCCGGTTTTGACCAAGCCAACTGTTTTTCGGTTATTTCTAATCCGTTTTGATAGGATTTCCCGAAAAATGTCTTTCCCACACTATCTATCAGCTGTTGGTATTGTTCGTAATAACGAAAACGCCTGATTTCATTATACAAATAGTGTTGTTGAAATGTAGAGTCTATCAGGCAGGTTGATTTGTACTTGAATGCTTCTCGCAGTTCGATAGGATCTCCGTATTTGTACCACACGTATGTTCGTAACATCTCTCCGGCATAAGGAAGTTGTAACAATGCAGGTTGTTGCAATGTTTTTTCCGGTTGCATTTTTTGATAATAGTTGGATAATCTTATCGTATCGGAAAGATTTCCGGCATTTCGTTGCAGGTAAGCAAGGGCATAGAAATCGACATCAGCTTCCATTTTAGCCTTTAACAAAGAGTTGAAAGTGGCATTGCCGGTAGCCTTTTCCGGTTTGAGTTGTTGGCGAACTCGAAGCAAATCTTCCAATTCTTGTGTGAAAGTTGCCGGATCTGTGCTGTATCCACCTCCGAAACGTTCATATAGAAAAGCATGTTCCCGGACCAAAGTTGCGGCTTGTTCCCATTGGGACAATGCTTGATTTTCAGGAGTCTGTTCTCCTTCTAATATCATTCCATTCGTTTGAAAGCGAAGCCGAATCGTTTCGTTTCCTTTCAGATAGAACGGATGCATAACGCCCTGTTCTGTTCCCAATAAATAGAAACCTTCTTGAGGCAATGGAACATTTAAACGGAAACAGCCATTTGAATCGATTAGAGCAGAAGCAATAGGAATTAAACTACCCGCTTGACAACCGTATAGGTAGTACTCTTTCTGCCGGTTTATTCCATCTTTTCCTTCGATGGTCACAGAAGAAGCACTACAGGCCAATAATCCCATACAGGCTAGTAAATAAACTATGAGTTGTTTCGTGATCATATTTTGAATATTGTTGTAAGAAGTATTTTACTTAAACGTATCATTCATTTTAAGAACTGATAGAATCGTGCACTCCCGTTCCCCAAGAAAATTGTACCAATTTGATAAATAATGCTTTTTTTACTTTGCCTTCTCCAGTGTATACTTTCTCTGCCGGCTGAATATTTCCGGCTTGTATCGGATGCAAGTAGAGTTTGTATTGTCCGTTTTGGTGGGTAGCAATGACAACATAATCAAACCAGTCCGTATTACCACCATAAGGAGCAAATTTAACATACTCCATATAGGTGATAGTTTCTCCACTGCCAATGCCCAGATTCTGAGGAATCTCTTCAAAAGTATCTAGTTTACAAGCAAATATGTCATTACCTTTGGTATAATAAATGATATCGTTGTTTTCATTGAGTGTTCTAAAATCTGCATTCAATACTCCCTTATCGGAAGGAATCTTTACCATTTCTTTGATGGGATTGCTGTTTACTCGATTGATGAGGGTACCATCTATGTTTATCAAGTAATATTGGTTTCCATTTTTCATGATAGCATATGCCACGTCTCCTGGAGCATATATATTGGGAGATCTACTACCTATGAAAATTAATTCCATATTCATGTTGTTGGGTGAAATGCCCGAGTTATCTGTGTACATTAGAAGGGAAGTTCCTCTTGTTACGCTACAGAAAGAGGAAGAGATTTCATCATACAACAGCGGTTGTTTTGCCCCGACAGCATGGTATTGAGAAGACAACTGGTAATTGCCGTCCACTTTAATTGAAAATCGGGTGTAAGGGGCACTACTTTTCATCGCTGGGATGGTGTAGACGTGATTGTCAATCACAGCGTGAATATCACTAGGACCATTAAACAGGTGGGTTACTTTCCGATTTTGAGGGAATTCATAGAAGAAGTTGTCATAATCTCTGATTAATCTTCCACTATAATAGTCTAAAGCCACAATGTCCTGTTCGCTAGCGACAAAGACAGAACTAATCTTTACGTTAGTGTTCGTTGTTGAATCGAATTCGCTATAATAAAGAGTGAAAGCTAAAGATACCGGAGCTCCGGCCATCTGTTTACCGTTGATACTGGAGATAAAATCGGGCATGGTTTTGGTAGGAGTAATCAAATCCAAATCGGTGCCATTGCTATTTTCTTTTAGGACCCACCAAGCATCTGTGGTTTCTGTTCCCACGGTCAGGTTGTATCTCTCATAAGCATAAATACCTGTTGCTTTGTCCTTTGCACAGAAAAGCAAATTATAACTTCCGGTTCTTAAACTGATCTTGTAATCCAAGTCCTGTTCATAAGAGATAGTGTCTATGTTGTTGGAGCCACTGTTGAATGCGATAATACCCCAAAAACAGTCGTATTCCCGATTGGCCGGTGTAATTTGGGGTTTTAGTGAAATGGTTTCGCCAACAGTTCGGTTGTAGGCTTCTTGTATTCCCGAAACAGTGATTTCCAATTTGTCTGTATAGTCGTAATTGCCTTTATCTTCATAACAGGCGATTTCTAAACAGGCTATACACAAGGTAAATATAAAATGTAATATTCTCATAATTTGTCAATTAAAATAAATCATCTGATTAAACGTTGCTTGGAAAAGTAACCTCTGCACTATTGCTATCGTTCGGATCTTCTCGCAAAGGAGCTTTTCCACTGGCGATATTTACCAGGTCGTTATTGAAGGCATTCAATGCTTCCTGGAATTTTCCTCTCCAAAAAATCAGATTCGGTCGATCATTGGCCATCTGCTCCAACCACTCTTCGTCCACTTTGTCTTGCAATACCTTGATCATCAGTTCGTGTTTCGGTTTGCTGTAGGTGCCCAAATAGCTCTGTGCAGTGCTATATCGAGTCCAATTAACAGGTTGTTCCAATTGATCTGAAATATTTAACAGCATAATTAAATTTTTAGCTTGCCCCAATTCCAAATCGTTGGAAGCCACCAATTGTATTCGGAGACGAACTTTTTCTGTTTTCAAAGAGGTATTACGGAGAACTATGACAGGAACATATCCGGTAATCTCTCCTGCTTTGATTTTCAATAATGCTTTTGCTTCAGCATCATCAAAGGCGATATAATGTTTCCCGGCAACGGCAGAATTGCTCCATTCCGTAATGATAGAATCAGTCAAATAGCCTTGATCATCGTAATTGTAGGTAACATCATATCCCGGAATTTGCACAACTTCAATCTGACGATCGTGGTCAGCCGTTCTTCCGGAGATAGAGACAGGCAAATAAACGGTGTCTCGATTTTGAGTTCCCCAAATGAAAGAGTAGGTCATTTCGTAATTCCCCGCTTCTTTCGGGCTAAAACTGATACGTGTGACATCTTGAAACAAGAATCCTTTTTCTTCCTGGCATCCTGTAGATGCAATGCCCAAAAACAGTATAAATAAATATGTTACTTTTTTCATATGATATTCAATTTATTGGATGTAAAGACTTTCTGCTTTCGGTAAAGGCAATACATAGATTAATGCAGATCCGACGGTAGAGGTTCCGAAAATTTTGCTTCTACCCAAACGTTTGTAAGCATAGAAAGCTTGTCCTTCGCCGTAAAATTCCCGATTGTATTCTAAAATCAACGTTTCTGATAATTCTTCCGTGCTGCCAAAAGTTACCGGAGTAATATCGCGAGCAATACACACTTCTTTATATAAGTCGTTTGCATTTTGGATAGATCCACATTCCATCGCAATCAGATACATTTCAGCCAAGCGGAATAAAGGAATAGAGTTTTTAGCCCAAACCGGCATATTGGTAGCTTGGGTATATTTGGTCATATAGTAGTAATAGGTCCACCAATAATTGTCATATACCTCTTTCCACATTTTCCCACGACGAATGTCTGTGGTTTCCGAAGCCCAGAAATATTTTAGTGCCGTGCTATTGGTGTAGAATGTATTAGCAGCACTAATTTTAAAATCACTCAGATTGTACACGTTCAAATTGAAGATGTGTTCAGAAGAGAAGATTAAGTCTCCATTGGCACAATCCGTGGCAGAGCCCAAACGGAACATCACGTTGCCATTGGGATCTTTGGCATCAATTACTTTTTGGGCATATTTCAATGCTTCATTTTTGTTCCCTAACCACAACTGTACGCGAGCTTTTAAGGCACAAACAGCATAATAATTCATACGCATTTGACGGTCACACAAGAAATTATCGTCTTGAGCCACTTCCAATGTACTTAACTCTTTGATAGAAGCTGTAAGAATTGGGTCATTCCCTTCCAAACATCTTTCGGCTTCATCTAAATCAGCCAATAATTTGGTAGTAAAATCGTTATAGGAGACTAAACGATTAGGGACAATAGAGACTGTAGTGACGTAAGGAAGAATGGTTCCTTCGGGCAAATTAGTCGGTATGGGACCGAATAGGCGCAATACATCGAAGTGACAAAAAGCCCGGATAGCCAATGCCTCTCCTTTGATAATTTCGAAGTTATTGCCCTCGAACATCTCTTTTCGAGCATCGATGTTATTTAATAGGCCATTGACATCAGCAATTACTTTGTATAGATTTCCATAGAAACTATTGATTTTAGTTTCCACAACACTCTGTTCGTAATTATAAGCTTTTAAATATTTGCCTAAATCGTCAGTATTAGTCCAATGTTGTGCTAACATTTCTATGCTTCCGTAAGTCAGATCTTCTCCATACAGGTTATTCGACTTCATGCGGATGTATGCGCCAATCAAAACATTTCGGAATCCTACTTCTTTTTCAAACATTTCAGCCTCTTCTTTTTCAGCTTGTGGAGCAACCTCCAACCAATCGTTACATGCAGTGATACAACACAGCAGCAACATTATGAGTATGTAATTTATCTGTTTCATAGTATCAAATTTAGAATCGCATGGATAATGAAAAGGAGAAACGGCGAGAAAATGGATAAGACAATCCTCTTTCCTGTTTAATGGTCGACCAATAGAACAAATCGCTCAGGTCTCCGCTTAATGTCAAGGTCTGTATGCCTAAATGTTTCTGTAACCAAGGATTATTCAAAAACTCGTAGCTAATGTACAGGTTTTGACCAATTAAAGTGCGTTCATCCTGTACAAAACGAGTGGTTGCATAAGTACTAGATTCGTTATTCAATCCTTTAAATAGGGTCTGGTCACCCGTTTTTTGCCAACGGTCAGTAAATACCCTTTCGTCTACATTGTATCGTTTGTCTGCATTTTCCACTTTGGAAGCTAAAGTGGAGTTATACAATTGCCCTCCCAAACGATAGGCAAACGATAAGTTGATAGAAAGGTCACGCCAACGGAACATGGTACTGAAATTCCCCCGGTATTTCGGTTCACTAACTCCACAATATACCCGATCATTTGCATCCCAAGTATAAGATATCTCACCATTTTGTTTTAAGAACATTTCGCGTCCGGTGCTGGGATCTATACCCATGGAACGAACTGCATAAATGCTATTTTGGGATTCTCCTTCCCGAAGCACTTTATTCGGTAGGATTCCTCCTTCCAGCAACCGTTTAGAGTATTCCGATTTAAGAACATCCGATAGTTTAACGATCTTATCTTGGTTGTGTACCAACGAACCGGTCAAAGTCCAGATTAATCTTCTTTCGGTGTCCCGAATCAAAAATCCGGTGGCTTTCAATTCATATCCACGATTCTCCACCTTACCAATATTTTCTACGTAAGAGGTAAATCCGTTAGACAACGGTAACTCCAAAGAAGAAAGCAAATTAGAGGTTTTTTCCAAATAAAAATCTGCGATGAAATTCAAACAGTTATTGAATGTATTGATTTCAATTCCTAAATTGTATTTGTCAGTTTTTTGCCATTCCAAATTAGGATTGCCCAACGCTTTTTGATAAGCTCCCATCCATTGATAGTAGCGGTCGTTTAAATAGTAAGAGTAAGTGGAGATGGCTTGGTAGGCACTGAAATTTTGAGAACCAGTCTGTCCGTAAGAAGTTCTTAATTTCAGACGATCGATAAAATCAACCGATTTCATGAATTTTTCGTTATGAATGTTCCAACCAATACCGGCAGAGTAGAATGGTGCAAATTTTTTGTCTTTTCCGAATTGAGAAGAGCCATCTGTTCTGTAAGCAAAATCTACATAATAACGGTCATCGAAAGAGTAGTTTAAGTTTCCAACGATACCCATCCGTCGAGTGATGTTTTCAGAACCTGTTGGTTTGCCATTCTCTTGGTATTGTAAAGCAGCGGAGAGGAAATCCAATGTTTCTTCTACAAATCCTTCTACTACGAAGTTGTAGTTTCTATATTTTTTCTGAGTCAGATCAACATTCAAACCGATATAGAGCAGGTGTTTGTCGGCAAATATTTTGGAGTAATTCAAGGTCAAGGCAAAATCGTAATCGTAAGTTTTACTGGTACCGTAATTGTAGTGTCCTTTTCTAAAAATTCCACTATCGGTTTTATATTGTTCTGATTCAAAATCAGTATGTTGTGCCGGTTTAAAATCGTCCGATTCAGAACTTTGGGTGGAAATCCCGGCTCTTCCGCGAGCAATAAATCCTTCAAATGGTCTCCATTCAATGGAGAAGTTGTCGGTGATGTTGGTATATTGCTGTTGCTTTAACAAATGTAAAGTAGCGTTATATAGAGGATTCCTAGGCAAACTGCTTAATCCTCCCCAATAGTCGGTGTCATTATCGAACAATTTGACGATTTTTCCATTGTCATCATATGGTTTCCAGTAAGGATTTAATTGTGTATAATCGGAAAATGAACCGTAAGGAGAATCGTTGGATTTAGTAAGACCGATGGTCAACGCATTCTGGAAGATTAATTTTTCATGGTGATAGGTCAAAGTGATTCCTGCATTGAAATTGTTGCGGTCAGAATCTTTCATAACTCCAGCTACGTTATTGTATTGAATGGAAGCAGAGTAACGGAAACTTTTGTCTCCACCTTCCAAACGGAGGTTATGGCGATGACCTACGCCCGTTCTTAACGGTTTGGATAGCCAATAGGTGTTCACTCCCCTTTCTACATCGGCCAAGATGGATGTATATTTGGTTTTTAACAAATAGTCTCTAGAAGGAGAATAACTTTCATAATATCCCGAAAGTTGTTCCAATTCCAACTTGTCTTTGGCATTCAACAAACGGTATTCTGTCAAATCGGGGACTTCGATATTGACACTTCCATTATAAGTCAATGCCAATTTCCCCATTTCAGGCTCTTTGGTGGTGATAACTACAACTCCATTAGCTCCCCGAGATCCGTAAATGGCAGTGGAGGTACCGTCTTTTAATAAGATCGGAAGAGCACACGTCTGAACTCCAGTCACGTCCGCACATCTCG